>Ga0187833_10002096_pt1 | contig 21866 bp, 26 predicted proteins | sample ETNtaG_37_FD_167968 | JGI IMG/M metagenome (GOLD analysis project Ga0187833, IMG submission 167968) | Marine microbial and viral communities from oxygen minimum zone, Eastern Pacific Ocean - ETNP2014_SV_400_PacBio MetaG (Illumina Assembly) | ecosystem: Environmental > Aquatic > Marine > Hypoxic...
CGCAAAGTAAGTTGCGAAGAAATTATTTAATTGTTTAAATTTCATTATCAAAGAAAGAAAACATGTATTTTTTAATATTTTCGTGATAGAAAATATATTAATTTCTAATCTAAATCATCAGGATGTAGAATTTTATAATTAGGACATCGTCCAGAAATAGTATTTGTTAAAGCAGCCCTATCCAAATAACCATCCACTTTCTCTTCAATCCACTCAAATCCTCTAACGTGCATATATGTCCCTAAACTAAGGCCACCCATCAATCCTAAAGATAACGATAACAATGTTGAATCTAAATCCATTCAAAAAATAAGGGTGAATTATTTATATATTTTACTTATTCAATTAAAATATTTCTTAAGATCTTCAACAGTTTCATGTTCATATAAAATAATTTCTTCATTAAATATAACTGCAGGAAAATCCTTTATATCATACGCTTTTACCAAATAATCCAATGATATAATATCTTGATCCATAGCAATAGGAATTAAAATAACTTCGCTACCTTTTTCCTCTTTTAAATCTTGTAAAATTTTGCCCCATACAATTTGTTTTGACCTTTTCTCAATATCTTCAATATCATATAAATACAAATAAACTACAGTATTTATATTTCCGCAATCTTCTCTAACCTCTATAAGATTCATCCATAATAAAGTTCTTAATAAATCATATTTTCTGTGAATAGTTTTTATTGAATCAGTTAATTTATTTGAACTATCAAATCTCTCCAATTCTTTTGCTTCTTCATAGATTTTATCAGCAAAATTTACATTAGCATCTGATAATTCATTACAGGAAACAAGAGAACTATCTAAAAGTTTACTTAAAGCAAAAGAATCATATAATGAAGTCTCAGATTGATAAAAAAGAATATTGGCATCATCAGATTTTAGTTGTTCTAAATAAACTCCAAATACAATTCCTAAAAAAAAGAACAAAATAGTCAGGAAAAATGCCTGCCAAAATACGTGTTTTTTATTTTCTAACGCCATGAATATTTTCCTATTAAAAATTTATATAATGAAACTATAAGTACTATTGGTCTAAGCACTATATATACTAATAAATAAAAAATAACACTAAAAAAACTTTCCTTTTCCTTAATATGCTTATTAACCAATCTCAAAGCAAAAAATACAAATGCCAAACCTAAAATAAATAAAATAACCCCTAAAAAATTTAAAATAGAAGGATTAAAACTTATATCCTCCAATACAAAAACAGCTGTTTGTGCAGCTATAGAATATTTAGTAGACAAATAAGAAGATAAAATTCTTATAGAAATTTTATAAATAAAAAGACTTAATCCAAAAACACCCAAAACAAGAGATATGGAAAAAAGAGGCAAAATAAAAAGACCTAATATTCCTTTTCTAAAAAAACAATGTTTATATTTTAAAATAGTTTGATATCCTCCAATATTCCATCTAATTCTTTGTGTAAACCATTTCTTTAAAGTATCTGGAGCAACAGTGGTTACTTTTGATATAAAAGACATTCTTACCTTATAACCATCATGAATTAGATGCCATGTTGCCTCTATATCTTCAGTCATATTTTTAGGATCAAAACCTTTTATTTCTGACAATGCAGATTTTCTATATAATGCCAAAGGACCTGGAGTTACATAAATAGAATCCAAAAATCCAAGTATCTTTCTTGTAAAAGCAATAACCTTATATTCAATAGCTTGCATTTTTCTTAAAAAATTATTTTTATTTCTAACAAGAATTCTTGTTGTAACAGCTCCTACTTTTTCATCTTCAAAATAACCAATCATAGAATGTAACGCTTCTTTATCAGGAAAAGAATCTGCATCAACTATTGCAATTAATTCACCTTTGACAATTTTCAATGCTTGATTCAAAGAATCAGCTTTCCCAGAATTTTCCTTGTCAAATACCTTTACTTTAGAATATTTCTCTTCTAATTTTTTAGCAATCTTTAAAGTATTATCAGAACTACCATCGTTGATTATAATTATTTCAACTAAATTTTTATAATCAGATTTCAGAACACTTTCTACAGTATCTTCAATACTTTTTTCCTCATTAAAAGCAGGTATTAAAACAGACACAGAATAATCTTTATCAATTTTAGGGCTTGAAAAAATTTCTTTTTTATTTTGTAAAAAAGTCAAAGTAAACAAAAATAAAAAATAAAGTGCAATAAAAATGTAAATCAAATATATTATAACTATTGTTTCAGGCATTTTAATTTATTTTTTTAATTCAAAAGGATTGCTTCCTTCTTGAACATTAAAATAATCATAAAAATCATCACTTAAACTTAATTCATAAGTATGTCCTATTTTCTTCCTTTTTATTAATCCCAAATCTCTAAATTTTTTTATATGGTCATAAGCCTTGTTGCTTCTAATTTTAATCAAAACAGACTGCTTAATTGGCTGTTTATATGCTATAATTGCAAGAGTCTGTTGTTCTGATTTTGAAAATTCACTTTTTCCAGCCGCAAATTTATTTATTATATCAAAATACTTTTTTTTAACATCCATTTTCCATAACTTGTTTTTTTCCACAATTTCAATTGCAGAATTTTCTTTACTATATTTTTCCTTTAATTTTTCTAGAAGTTCTTTTATCATAATTGGACTTATATCTGAAAGTGAAATAATTTCCTGTATTGTCAAAAATCTTCCTGAAATAAAAAATATTGCCTCAAGTTTATTCAAATCTTCTTTTTCTTCCATACATTAAAGAAAGAGTTAATGTTTAAAAAGATTATATAAAATACCCTGCACATATAAAAAAGAAAGGATTTAAAATCTATTTTATGAGTGTAAAAAAGAGATGAAAGAAATCATAAATTAAATAAAAAATAACTTTTTAATCTAAATTTTCCTTTTTAGTTAATGAAAAAAATTAGAAAAATAATTCAAATTACTTTTTTTATATTAATTTTGCTAATCTTAATATTATTTTTATCTAGATTAATCCTCCCAACAGAAATAGATGATATTTCACCAGAAATTTTTTGTAAAAAAGACCTTCTTAAAAAAAGTGATATATTATGGGTGATTCCAAAGTTTAATGATAAACCAGTATCAGAAAATAAAAAATGGTGTGATTATATTCTAAGTCTAAATAAAACCATTGGATTACATGGAATCTACCATAATTACTATGAATTTGAAACAACAAAAGATCAGGAATATCTAAAAGAAGGAATAAACATATTTGAAGAATGTTTTAAGTTTACCCCAAAAATATTCAAAGCACCACAATTAACAGATTCAAAAGAAAATAAAAAATTAGTAAAAGAAAATAATTTAAAACTTAAAGGAAAATTTAATCAAATAACCCATAAAGTTTATCATTGTGACGATTCAGGATTATTTTCAAACAGATTTATTGATTTTTTCTAAACTTTAAACCTCAAAATAGCACCCATTCCAGAAAGATTGTAAAATTGTTCACCTTCTTCTGTTTCTGTTGAAACAATCTCAACTTTAGATGAAATTTTTTCTGCAAGTTTTTTTAATTCTTTTAATAATTTCTTATCAAGTTTTTTTGATAAAATTAAAATTTCTACAGCCCCATATTCAATCGCATTTCTTATTCCTTTTTCATCATAAACAACCATTTCAGGATTTTCTCCAAGTTTCTCAAAAAAATTCTCCAAAAGTTTTTTTTCCTTTATTATTTCCTGATTTGCTAAAATCTTTTGTGATTTTTTTACAAGTTCTTTTAATCCTGATTCATCAGAATCCCCAATATCAACAACACCAATAACTTTTTCTCTTAATTTTGTTACAAGATATTTTCCATCCAAAAATTCATCTTTTGTAGGAATAGGACCTCCAACTAAAATTCCTTTAAGTTTTAAATTATCAAAAAAAATCTTTTTCATTTCATTTGCAATCCTGTTATAAAATTCTTTTACCAAACCTTCTGTAATTCTATGAAATCTTTGACTTGATTGACCTCCAGCACGAACTTTTGATGGAATCCCTGAAGTCATTTTCTGCAAAACTTCAATTCTCTTTCCTTCCAATAAACCAATAGTTGCTTCTTTTCTATCCATTACAAGCAAGGCAAAAACTTCTGTAATTTCAAGCATTTCTTTTAAAGATTCAAGAACAAATTCCTTATCACATCTGTATAATCTAATTTTTAATGGCATATGAGGTTCAAGATTCCATAATTGCAAATCACTTTGTCCTTCACTTTTTGAAACATTACCACAGAAAATTGCCAAACCATTTTTAGGAGTTTTTTTCAAAGTCTTTAAATGCCTTACAATTTTATCAAGCGCCTCAGAAACATTTTTTCTTGTTGAAGTTGATTTAATATTTTTTGCGGTTCCTTTTTCAGCTTCAAGTTGTCTTTGCACAGAATTAACATCATAACCTGCAGGAATATAAACACTTATCAATTCTGTCTGTCTTCCCTTATAATTCTCAAGAACTTCTAAGATGTCTCCTAATTCATCTTTAGTTAAAGCTGTATTACTTAATTCATCTTTCATTTTATAAACTCCACTTTGAATTCCCCTTCTTTAATTTCTTTAATATTCATAACATCTTTTAGATCTTCAATTACTTCTTTTAATTTCTCTTGATCTTTTTCTTCAAGTGTTAAAATAATTTCTGAATTCATTGGCTTTTGTGCTTTTGTTTTCTCTGTTCTAATTCTGGTTAATCGGTCTATTAAAACTCCAAATGTCTTTTCATAATTATCTTTTTCAAGATCTTCAATCTTAGGCCATCTAGAAATATGTATACTTTTTTCTTTTTCTGTTTTCTTAAAATGTTCCTGATAAATTTCTTCTGTAACAAAAGGCATTATTGGAGAGATCATTTTCAGAATTGTAAGAAGAGATTTGTATAATGTATATTGTGCAGATAATTTCTTGTTTCCTTTACCTTGATATATTCTTTTTTTAACAATCTCTAAATAATTATCCGCAAAATCATGCCAAAAAAAATTTTCAACATCTAATTTTGCTTTTGAATATTCATAAGTTTCAAATCTCCAGGTAACATTCTTAACAATCCTATCAAGTCTTTTCAAAAACAAATCATCTAATTTCTCCAACTTCTTTGGCTTTTTTGGTTTGTTTTCTAAATTCATAAAAACAAATTTACTTGCATTTAAAATTTTATTAACAAGTTTTTTTCCAGCCACAAGTTCTTTTTCTTGATAATCTGTATCTTCCCCTAATTTAGAACTAGCTGCCCAAAATCTTAATGCATCAGAACCATATTTTTCCATAATTTCTTTAGGATCAATAACATTTCCTTTTGATTTACTCATCTTCTCTCCTTTAAGTGTAACAAATCCAGAAACCATCATATTTTCCCAAGGAATCTTATTTTCATGATAAAGTGATTTAACAATTGTATAAAAATCCCAAGTTCTGATTATATCATGAGCATTATTTCTAAATGAAAAAGGAATTTTTATTTTAGGCACTTTTGATTTATCAAAGGGGTCATGAGAATGATTGATTAATGATGATGCAATCTGAGGTGAAATAGAAGAAGTTGCCCAAGTATCTAAAACTTTAATTTCAGGTGTTGCAATTTCACCACATTTAGGACATTTCTTTTTAATTTGTAAAGGGTCAATAGGAAGTTCTTTTTCTTTAGGTAATATTATTTTATTACATTCTAAACACTCCCAAACAGGAATTGGAATTCCAAAATGTCTTTCTCTAGAAATACTCCAATCCCATTCCAAACCATTTACCCAATTTTCATATCTCTTTCGCATAAATTCAGGATGCCATTTAACTTTTCTGCCTTGCTCAATTAATTTCTTTTTCTTATCTAGAATTTTGATAAACCATTGTTCTGTAGGAAAAAATTCAATTTCTGTTCCGCACTTATCATGAACATTAACCACATGAGAAATTTGTTTTTGATCTTTTATCAAATTTTTTCCTTTTAAATCTTTAAGAATTTTCTTTCTTGCTTCTTTTATTTTCATTCCTTTATAATTTGAAATATTCAAAGTCCCATTTTTATTAAAAACAATTCTTGATTTTAATTTATGTTTATTGATGGCATCAACATCATATTTATCCCCATAACTACAAACCATTAAAACCCCTGTTCCTTTTTCAAGATCTGCTGAAATATCTGAAATAATGGGAACTTCCTGATTAAATAACGGAACTTTTGCTTTTTTTCCAATTAAATTTTTATATCTTTTATCTTTAGGATTTACAAAAACAGCAACACAAGCTCCAAGCAATTCAGGTCTTGTAGTAGCAATCAATAAATCTTTTTCATTTGCTTGTGCCCCTTCTTTGGGTATACCACCTAAAGTATTAATTTTAAATTTCAATGTAGAAAATGAGCTAGGCAATTCTTTATCTTCAAGTTCTGCTTGAGCCACAGCTGTTTGGCATTCAGGACAATAAATTGTTGGAAAATCTTTCCTATAAATTAATTCTTTTTTATATAATTCAATAAAAGATTCTTGAGAAAGTTTTCTTGAATTTTCATCAATTGTAGAATAATTAATATTATAATCACAAGAAATCCCTAAATTTTTCCAATCTTGAATAAAATCAGGAGTTATTTCTTTAAGTGTATTTAAACAAAGTTTAATAAATTTATCTCTAGACATATCTTTACTCTTAACATTTTTTAATCTTTCAACTAATCTTTCTGTTGGTAATCCATTATCATCTGTTCCAAATGGATAAAAAATATTTTCTTTCATTCTCCAAAACCTTGCAATAAAATCTTGTTGAGAATATTGAAAAGCATGCCCTATATGCATTTTTCCTGAAACAGTTGGAGGAGGAGTATCTATTGAATAAATTTTCTTCTTATTTTTAGAATCAAACTTGTAAATCTTTTCCTTTTCCCAAAATTTCAATATTTTAGATTCTATTTCCTTAAAATCAAAATGTTGTTTTGCCATTACTTAAAAATATCAAGGAAATTTATAAACTTTTTTACGCAAAATTTTAAATACCCTTTATACATTTTGAAAATATGGCGAATGAACAAATAAACACTCCTGGTGGATTTGGCGGTTTAATGCGTTTTAATGAAGAATATTCAAGTGTATTTAACTTAAAACCAACTCATGTAATTGTTTTTGTAATTATGATAGTAGTTTTTAGAATTTTTTTAGAGGTTATTTATTAAAATGTTTAATATGGATCCGAAAAAGATGCAAGCAGCCATGAAACAAATGGGAATTTCACAAGAAGATATTTCTGCAACAAAAGTAATAATTGAAAAAGATGATGGAAAAATAATAATTGAAAATCCTTCTATAGTAAAAATGAAAGTGCAAGGTCAAGAAAGTTTTCAGATTTCTGGAAATGTAAAAGAAGAAAGTGAAGAAATTTCTGAACAAGATATAAAAACAGTAATGGAAAAAACAGGAACAAATGAGGAAGAAGCAAAAAAAACTCTGGAAAAAACAGATGATTTAGCTGAAGCAATTTTGGAGCTTTCTGAGAGAAATAGTTAGTATAAGAAAAACCTTTATGCCATTTCTAAAGGTATTGGTACAATTCAAATTTAAGAAAAATATAAAAAGTTCAAAATATTGATTTAATACACTTCTAATTAAGAATTAGATAAAAATTCCAAATATTTAATTGCTTAGAGGAATTTTAATTAAAATAATAAAACAATGGAAGATATAATTCAAGAAAAAATAAGTGCTGACCATCTCCTTTATATCAGTTTGAAATACACAAAAACTTGTGATGTCATAGTAAATCTTATTTTAAGATGGCGAAAAATGATTGAAACAAGTATAGATGCAATATTAGAAAAAGCAAAAAAGAAAAAGAAAATTTCAGCAATTCCTTCGAATCCTACAAAAAAAATAGAAGAAATGAAAAAACTTTTTAAAAAAGACAAAAATTTTCAGAATACCTTAAAAATGTATGAAATGTTCAGGAAAATTGAAGAACTTAGAAAAGAAAGATCAGGGGAATTTAGAAAAAATGTTAACTTAAGAGTTTTTTATCGAGGAGAAGAGATAAATATAAATCTTGAAAAACTTAGAGAATATGCTGACGAGTTAGAAAAGTTTATAAGTACAACAAAACAATTTCTTTTACAGAAGTAAAAATTCTAATTTGAATTTTAGTTTAATTAATGAAAAAATTAGTTATTTAGTATAATTAAATGAAAAAAATAATTGTTATAACATCTGGGAAAGGTGGTGTTGGAAAAACAACCACAGCAATAAATCTAGGGGCAGCAATAAATCATTTTAATAAAGATTCTTTAATAGTTGATGGAAATTTATCAACCCCTAATTTAGGAGTTTATCTTGGCTCTCCTGAAGTTCCTGTAAACTTAAATCATGTACTCTTAAACAAGGCTGATTTAGATGAAGCTGTTTATGAACATGAATCAGGTATAAAAATTATTCCTTCTTCTTTGTCAATTACAGAATTAAAAAAAATAAAGCCTGAAAAAATAAAATATTTTAAAAAAGATTTTAAGAAAATTTCTGATTATGTCATAATAGATAGCGCTGCAGGACTTGGTAATGAAGCGATTTCAACAATTGAATTAGCTGATGAACTGATTATAGTTACAAATCCTGAAATTCCTGCAATTACTGACGCCTTAAAGACTATTAAAATTGCAGAGAAAATGAAAAAACCAGTTCTTGGAGTTATTATAACAAAAGTCAGAAAAGATAATATAGAAATGTCTCCTGAAACAGTAAAAGAAATGTTAGAAGTTCCTATCCTTGGAATGATTCCTGAAGATTTAGATATTAAAAAAGCTCTTAATTTGAGAAATGCTGTTGTTAATACACATCCAAAAAGCAAATCAGCAAGAGCATATAAAGAAATTGCTGCGAAAATTATTGACGTAGAATATGATTCAAATAAAGATAGAGAAAAAATGATTAAAAGACTTCTTCAAAAATTAGGTTTAATTAGTTAAAATTTATATCTTCTTAAACAAAATTTCTCCTTTCTTAATTTTTTTTGCATTGAATTGCTTTGTAATTTTTTCACTTGTTTCTGGAATAAACGGCCATAACAATTCAGAAATTTTCAAAATACTTTCTTTTAATTCATAAAGAATTTTTTTATCTTTTGTCTCCCATGGTTTTTTATTCTGAATATATTCATTACAAATATCAATAAAAGAAAATATTTCATTCAAAACTTTGTCAAATTCATAATTTTTAAATAATTTTTCAATTTTCTTTAAATTCAATTTCTTCAAAAGTTTATTTTCAGTTTTCTCAACATCATATTTCTCAACAAGTGTAGAAACCCTTGAAACTAAATTCCCAAGCTTATCTGCTAATTCATTATTATGTCTATCAATTAATGTTTTTTCTGAGAAATCCCCATCATCCCCAAAAGGAGTTGCCCTGAATAAAAAATATCTTGCAGAATCAACTCCTGCAATTGAAATTAACTCGTCAATATTAATTACTTTTCCTCTGGATTTTGAAATTTTCTCTTTATTGAAAGTCCACCATCCATGAGCAAAAATCTTCTTTGGTATTTTTATTCCTGCAGACATTAACATTGCAGGCCAAATAACAGCATGAAACCATAAAATATCTTTTCCAACTAAATGCACATCTGTAGGCCAAAATTTTTCTTTTCCTTTTTTTCTAGTAGCTGTATAATAATTTGTCAAAGCATCATACCATACATATACAACATGGGATTTATCAAATGGAATTTTTATTCCCCATCCATAATCCTTTCGAGAAATACTTAAATCTCTTAAGCCTTCTTTAACCCTATTAATTATTTCATGCCTTTTACTTTTTGGAGAAATAAATTCGGGATTTTTTTCATAAAGTTCAAGGAGTTTTTTTTGAAATTTTGAAAGTTTAAAAAAATAACTTTCTTCTTTCATTAATTCGGTTTTTGTTTTGTGTATTGGGCAATAACCATTTTCTAAATCTTTTTCAGTATAATATGCTTCACAACCAACACAATAATATCCTTCATAAACCCCCTTGTAAATATCTCCTTTTTTATGTGTTTTATTTAAAATATTAACCACTTCTTTAACATGATCTTTATCAGTTGTTCTAAAAAATCTATCATAGTCCACATTCAACTTTTTCCAAGCATCTTTAAAATCTTCTGCTAATTCATCTACAAATTTTTTTGTATCTTTTCCTTTTTTTTCTGCTGCAAGAAAAACTTTTTTTGCATTTTCATCAGTTCCTGTAAGAAAAAAAACTTCTTTACCCTTGATTTTATGCCATCTTGTAATAATATCTGCAGCTATTGTAGTATATGCATGCCCTATATGAGGAATATCATTTGGATAATATATTGGAGTTGTAACATAAAATTTCTTATTAGTCATTTTCTGGTTTTATATAATCTTTTTTGAAAAGATTATTTATTATAAATTATTTAGAAAAAATAAATATAAAAACTTAACTTATTATAAAATTGAATATGGTGAAGAAAAAAGATTCTAAAAGAGTTAAAAATTTAAAACATAATGCAAGAAAAAGAAGTATTAAAGAAGGGATTTTTGGATCTGCACAGATGTCTTTTGGTGATTCTTATATTACACCATTTGCAATAGCCATCAATTCAAGTAATTCTTTAGTAGCCTTAATAAGTGCTATTTCAGGTATTTTAGGGCCATTAACCCAAATTTTTGGTTCAAAACTTAATGAAAAATATTCTAGAAAAAAAATAATTCTAAAATCTACATTTTTTGGAGCATTAACATGGTTGTCATTTATTTTAATTGCAGTTTTATTTTACAAAGGAATTCTAATTAATACTCTTCCTATTTTATTTTTAGTTTTATTATCAGTTTACATAGTTATTGCATATGTTGGTGAACCTGCATGGTTTTCATGGATGGGTGATATTATTGATGAAGAGCAAAGAGGAAAATGGTTTTCAAAAAGAAATTTTATAAGAGGTTTTGTAATTCTTATTTTAACAATATCTTCTGCATTTTTTCTGGATTATTTTGAAAAGAACAACTGGTTAATGTTTGGTTTTATAATTTTATTTTCATTAGCATCATTAAGCGGATTACTTTATTGGAAAAGTTTCAAAAAACAATATGTTCCAAAAATAAAATTTGAAAAAGAAGATTATTTTTCTTTTTGGGATTTTTTGATAAATGCCAGAAAAAATAATTTTGGAAAATTCTCAATATTTAGAGCATTACTTAGTTTTTCAATATTCATATCATCGTCATTAATAACAGTTTATTTACTTAGGTATCTTGAATTTAGTTATTTGATTTATATAACAATTATTTTATCTCAAGTTTTATTTTCTCTTGTTGTTTTGGAATTATGGGGAAAATTTGCAGATAGATATGGTAATTATAGAATTTTATATATTACAACTATTTTAATTCCAATAATTCCTATTCTCTGGATTTTATTTAAATCTCCAATTTACTTAATTCTTGTTCCAGCACTTATTAGTGGAATTTGTTGGGCAGGATTTAATCTTGCAGCAAATAATTTTATTTATGATAATGTAAGCCAGAAAAAAAGAGGATTTGCATTATCATATTATAATATGTTTAATGGTCTGGGAATTTTCTTTGGAGCAACTTTGGGTGCATTTCTTATAAAATTTTTAAAAATATCTTTTGAGCCAATATTATTAATATTTATTATTAGCAGTTTAATAAGTATGGTGGTTATACTTTTCTGGATTCCTCAGATAAAAGAAATTAAAAAAACAGAAAAGTTTGAAGGTTCAAAAGCTCTTAAAAGAATGATATTTCAAGAAGCTAAACCAACACTTCTTGAAGAAGCACATGAGATAATGTCTATTAAAAAATATTTAAGGGAGTAATCTACCCCAAAGATATTTAAATAAAACTAATTTTTTAAAAATATGTTTGGAAAAAAAGAATGTACAAATTGTGGAGAAAAAATAAATGACAAATGCAAATTTTGTTCTAATTGTGGAGATTTTATTGACAAAAAATTTAAAAAAAATAATTCTGGAATGTTAGGGGAAAATGATTCTACTAACGAATTTGAAAATTTTTCAAATTCAATATTCAGTGGAGTTGGTGGAAAAATGATAGGTAAAATGCTTGAAAGTGCAATGAAAATGCTTGAAAAGGAAATGCAAAAAGAAATAAAAAGAAAAGACTTTCAGCCAAAAGTTGATTATAAAATGTTCATAAATGGAAAAAGAATTAATCTTAATCATGAAAATTCTAAAAGAATAAAAAATGAAAGAAAAGAAATCCCTTCTTCAGAACTTCCACAAGGAAACTGGAAAAAATTTTCAGGGCTTCCAAAAAAAGATCCAAGTACAAATGTCAGGAGATTTTCAGATAAAGTTATTTATGAAATTTATATGCCTGGAGTTAAATCAGAAAAAGATCTTTCAATCATAAAACTAGAAAATAATATTGAAATAAAAGGTGTTTCAAAAAATAAAGTGTATAAAAAATTAATCCCTATGAATTTCCCAATAACAAACTATAATTTATTCAAAGGAAAACTTGTTCTTGAATTGGGAATTAATGAGCCTGCACGGATTTGAATTAATTGTTTTATAAATTTATGAAAGAAATCCCTCAAAACATATTAAAAAAATAAAGATTTTTTGAACTCACAAAACTTATAAATATTTGATTTCCTGATTAATTAGATGAGCCCGTAGTTCAGCCTGGTTAGAACGCTGCTCTGATAAGGCAGAGGTCCTCGGTTCAAATCCGAGCGGGCTCATTCAAATTTCTAAAGTATTTTCATAACCCCAATCTTTAAAAATCACTTTTTTCTTTTCTTAAAATGACTAAAGGATTATATCATTATTTAAGACAAGCATGGAAAAAGCCTGACAAAAAAATACTTAGAGAAAGAATGATTGAGTGGAGAAAGTCACAGGCAATAACAAAAGTTGACAAACCTTTAAGATTAGACAGAGCAAGAGCTTTAGGATACAAAGATAAAAAAGGATTTGTTGTTGTAAGAACAAAAATTAAAAGGGGAGGTCATAAAAGATCTCGTCCAAATAAAGGAAGAAGAAGTAAAAGACTTCACACAAGAAAAAACCTTGGAATGAATTATAAATGGATTTCAGAACAAAGAGCCGGAAGAAAATACAAAAACCTTGAAGTTCTTAATTCATATATGATTGGAAAAGATGGGATATATTATTTTTATGAAGTAATCCTTGTTGATCCTGAAAAACCAGAAATTAAAAATGATAAAACAATAAACTGGATAGCAAAACCTGCAAACAAGGGCAGAGTTTTTCGCGGCTTAACTTCAGCAGGGAAGAAATCTAGAGGATTAAGAAAAAAATCAAAGGAAATGAAAGTAAGACCTTCTATTCGTGCAAGAGGAAGGAAAGGGAAATAATTCTAAAAAATATAATTTATAAAAAATCAATTTTTGAAACATGAAAATTATGATATATGATTCAAAAATCTCTCTACTGCCTTTGTATGGGTAGTAAAATAAGAACTTGAAAAATTTTCATCTAATCCTTTTGGAAATTTCCAATCTAATCCATTTAATTCTCTTTCTTCTCTTCTTTCCATCCCTTCTGAATATGATCTATAAACAACTACTAAAGGGAGGCGACTTATTTGATAAATTAAACTATGAGGACGCCCCACAAGAGGAAAATCAAGTACACTAAAAGTATGCTCAAATTCTTTTCCATCATAATCTACAGAACCTATAATGAATTTTCTCAGTTTTTCCCTCACAGTACTTGTCTCAGGTTCTCCCATTCCCTCTTCCCTATATTTAACATCTCTTATCGCTTCAGAAACTTATGAAAGAGTAACACGACTAAAACTCTCATCCATATATGGAATATACTCAAGTATTTCTTTAATTCCTTCTAGATTTTCCCTACAAGATTCTTCAAAAAATCTATTTATCAAAACAGAAGCATGTTTATGTACTGGATGTTCATTTGTATTAAGTTCCATAAATTTTATTATAAAGAATATTATTTAAAAATTTACATAATTAAAAATATATATTAAAATAACTAAACTTAAAAATATCTGTTTTTTATATTAAGTAATTAAAGAGGAAAAATCAAAAAAAAGGTTGTTTAATAAATGTGTGATTTCTGTGGAGAGTCTCTTATGGAAAAAAACACAGGTTGTCAACAAATGCGCGATTTTCTCGGAGGCAGTTAAAAATCGCTTAACCGCGTCGAGAGGGAAAGTCAGCCCCAAATTCAAAGCGGTCTCCTTTGGAGAAGAAAACCGTAGGTTGTCTTTAAATGGAATATAAAAAACTTGCAAAATTTTATGAAGAGGTCTCTAGTACAACTAAAAGATTAGAAAAAATAGAAATTCTCTCAAAATTTTTAAAAAATATTAATGAATCAGATAAAGATATTTTATATCTTCTTTTAGGAGATATTTATCCGGAGTATGATGAAAGAAGAATTGGAATAAGCAACCAGCTTGCAATTAAAGCTATTTCAAAAGCAACAGGAACAGAGGAAAAGCAAGTTGTTATAGAATGGAAATCTATCGGTGATTTGGGAAAAGTTGCTGAAAAATTAAAAAAACAAAAAAGACAATCAACACTTCATTCTCAGATTTTAACAACAGAAAAAGTTTTGACTAATTTAAGAAAACTTCCTGAACTTGTTGGCAAGGGAACAGTAGGTAAAAAACTTTCATTAATAACAGAACTCTTAACTTCTGCTTCACCTTTAGAAGCATTATATTTAATAAGAACTTTAATTGGGGATTTAAGAATTGGAGTTAAAGAAAGTACAATAAAAGGATCGATGGTTTCTGCTTTTTTTCCTGAAAAAGAAAAAAAAGAAGTATCAGGAAAAATCCAAGATGCAATTGACAAGTCAAATGATATTGCTTTAGTATTTGAAATTGCAAAAAAAAGAAAATTAAAAGATTTAGAAAAAGTTTTGCTTGAAGTTGGCAAACCAATAAAAGCCATGTTAGCACAAAAAGCAAAAACAATAGCAGATGGATTTAAAGCTCTTGGAAAACCGTGTGCAGTAGAATACAAATATGATGGTTTTAGATTAATAATTCATAAAAAAGGAAAAGAAATAAAACTATTCACAAGAAGTTTAGAAAATGTTACGAAACAATTCCCAGAAGTTGTTGATTACATAAAAAAACATGTAAAAGGAAAATCATTTATTCTTGATTCTGAAGCTGTTGGATATGATAAAAAAACAAAAGAATACAAACCATTTCAAGATATAAGTCAGAGAATTAGAAGAAAGTATGATATTGAAAAACTTAAAGATAAACTCCCTATTGAAATAAATGTTTTTGATATTCTTTATTATAACGGAAAATCCTTGCTTCATGAAGCTTTTGAAAAAAGAACTGCTTTAATAAAAAAAATTCTAAGAAATCAAAAATATAGAATAATTCATACAAAACAAATAATAACTGGAAATGAAAAAAGAGCAGAGAAATTTTATAAAAATGCTCTGAAGGATAATCAAGAAGGGATAATGATGAAAAATCTCAAGGCAACATATAATCCTGGAAGCAGAGTCGGGCATATGTTAAAAGTAAAGCCAGAAGAGCGAGACCTTGATTTAGTTATTGTAGGGGCTGAATATGGCACTGGAAAAAGAAGTGGATGGATGTCAAGTTTTATCCTTGCATGTAAAGATGGAAAAGAATTCTTAGAAATTGGAAAAATGGGAACAGGGATAAAAGAAAAAGAAGAACAAGGGACAACTTTTAAAGAACTTACAAAAAAACTTACACCTTTGATTGTAAAAGAAAAAGGAAAAACCATTCAAGTGAAACCAAAAATTATTGTCTCTGTTACTTATCAGGAAATTCAAAAATCTCCTAATTATAATTCTAGTTTTGCATTAAGATTTCCAAGATTTACTGCCTTAAGACCTGACAAACCACTTTCAGAAATAACAAGTTTAGAAGAAATTAAAAAAGATTTTGAAAAGCAAAAAAGAAATTATAGGTTTGGTTAAAAAAAAGTCATATGAAAATATTAATACTTGAAGGAATTGCAACAAGCGGAAAGACCACTATAAAAAATAAATTAGAAAAATATTTTGATAAAAAGGATTTAAAATATCTTGTTGTTGAAGAAGATGAGACCCTAATGCCAATACTTCATAACACAACAAAAAGATTGGCCATTGCTCATCTAAAAAAAGTAATCGAAAAAGCATTGGCACAAAAAAAAGATATCCTTATTTTTGACAGATTATATTTCACCCACATATTTAGAACTAAAAGTTCAATAAACGATTTTAAAAAAATTGAAAATTTATTAAAAAGATCAAGCTTGTTAATTTTCCTAAAAATAGATAAGAAAAAAATAGGAAAAAGAATATCTGATACAATGAATAAAAGACCCAAATGGGCTGATTATGTGTGTAAAAAAGGGAACAAAAAAGACATCATTAAATATTATGCCACTCAGCAAGAATTATTATTAAAATTACTAAAAAAATCTTCTGTTAAACACGCCATTTACAATAGTACTAAAAATAACTTTAAAAATATAACAAAAGATATCATTAACAAATTAGACTTGTAAGTTCGAGTCCCTTCGAAGCCTTTATAAATAAAATTTTCCATTAGAATTATAAATTAAATGTTTCTTTCGCAACTTTCTTTGCGGAGGTCGAGAGTTTACGCGAAAACAAATCGCGTAGCCAAACTTCAGAAATCCGAGCGTGGGCTCGAGTTGGAAGAAGTTGCTCATCCGCGTCGAGAAGGAAGGTTAAGCGAAGGAAATCTTGGTGTCCTCACATGGCAGTAAAATCAAAAAGTAATTACACTATTCAAAATATTGTTGCAACAACAGCCTTAGAAAAACCAATTCCTTTGGTAAAACTTGCAAGAACCCAACCAAATACAGAATATAATCCAAAAACTTTTCCAGGACTTGTTCTTAGAGTTAAAGAACCAAAATCAGCTGTTCTTGTTTTTTCCTCGGGAAATCTTGTTTGCACAGGAACAAAATCAATTGTTCAAGTTAAAAAAGTTATAGATGCAGTAATAAAACAATTAAAAAAAATAAATGTTAAAATAACAATAAAGCCAAAAATAACAGTACAAAATATTGTGGCATCAGGAACAATTAATTTAAAACTTAATCTAAATTTCCTTGCATTAGAAATGGAAAACACAGAATATGAACCAGAACAATTTCCAGGATTAGTTTACAAGTTAGTAGAGCCAAATGCTACTTTTTTACTTTTTAGCAATGGAAAACTTGTATGTACTGGAACAAAAAACAAACAACAACTTGAAGAAAGCATGAAACAACTTTTAAAAAATGTTAAAACAGTATTAAAAAGATATGAGGGATAATTTATTCAAATTACTTAGCTTTTTCCATAATTGATTTTACCAAAACTTTTTTAACTTTTATGAAATCTTTTTCTATATGAAAAATAAATTAAAAGTTCTTGTAGCAATGTCTGGAGGGGTAGATTCTAGTGTAGCTACATTATTAATGAAGAAAAAAGGATATGAAGTTATAGGGGTTTTCATAAAAAGCTGGAGCAATACAAAAAATCCAAATGAATGCAACTGGAAAGAAGAAAGAAAAGTTGCAATAAAAATTGCTGCAAAATTAAATATTCCTTTAATAACTTTAGACTTTGAAAAACAATATAGAAAAGATGTTGTAGAAAAAATGTTTAAAGATTATAAAAAAGGTATAACTCCTAATCCAGATATTGATTGTAATCAAAAAGTAAAATTTCCATTATTAATAAAAGCAGCCAAGAAATTTAATGTGGATTATGTTGTCACAGGACATTTTAGTAAAATAAAAAAGAACAAAAATAATTATGAACTCTTAAGAGCAAAAGATGAAACAAAAGATCAATCATATTTTTTATATAGAATAGAACAAAATGAATTAAAACACCTAATTTTTCCAATAGGAGATTATACAAAAAAACAAGTCAGAGAAATTGCAAGAAAAAATAAATTTATTAATTTTGACAAAAAATCAACTGTTGGAATTTGTTTTATTGGAAAAGTTAATTTAAAAGAATTTTTGCAGAAAAAAATCAAGGCAAAAAAAGGAAAAATTTTTGATCCTGAAGGAAATATTATTGGAGAACATGATGGAATATATTATTATACTATTGGGCAAAGGCTTGGTCCAAGATATGGGATTGAAATTGAAAAACAAGGTGATAATAAAAAACAATTAAAGAGATGGTATGTTGCAAGAAAAGATTCCAGAAAAAATGAAATTATTTTAGCTCCAGAAGGACATAAATTACTTTATAGAAAAGAAATTATAATAAAAAATCCTCACTGGATAAATGAAGAACCAAAAAATAATTTAAAAATTTTCTCAAGAATAAGACAGGTTGGAGAATTACTTCCAAGCAAAATTTTATACAACAAAAAGAAAAAACAATTTAAGGTAATCCTCAACAAAGCAATAATCGGTGTTTCAGAAGGACAGGCAATTGTTCTTTATCAAGGGAAAAAAGTTTTAGGTGGTGGAGAAATTAGATTTGAATAATTTTAAAAACATCTTTCTCTTATTTAAATCATGGAACTAGATAAAGCAATCAAATCAAGAAAAAGTGTAAAAAAATTCAAAGATAAAAAACCAGATTGGAGAGATATTATTGAAGTTATTGATTCTATGAGATATACTCCGATGGCTGGAAATAATTTCACATTAAGATTTATTCTTGTTGATGATAAAGAAAAAATAGAAAAAATCTCAGAAGCATCACAACAGCCTTTTATCTCTCAAACAGATTATGTTTTAGTTGTATGCTCAATTCCTTCAAGAACAATAAATTCTTTTGGGAAAAAAGGTGAAATTTATTCAAAACAACAAACTGGAGCCGCAATTCAAAACTTTTTATTGAAAATTCAAGAGAAAAAACTAGCAACTTGCTGGATTGGATATTTTGTTGAAGAACAAATAAAACAAGAATTGAAAATTCCTAAAAATGCAAATATAGAAGCACTTTTTCCAATAGGTTATGAATTTGAAAATAAAAAACCAAAACATAAAATAGAATTAGACAAGGTTCTTTATTTCAATGAGTATAAAAATAAAAAAATAAAGAATCCGAAAAAGTTGGATGTTTAAGCAGCTAATAAAATTAAAACAGGAGATTTTTCATTCACATAAGTTCTTTCAACATATGAATCATTTAAACCATTATTTTTTAGATATCTAATTAATCCTACACAATCATTATCGTGCCCAACAACTCTTTAATCCAAAACAGCTATCCATTCATCAGGAAACCTTCTACTTAAACTTCTATAATTATCTGAAAAATAATTTGCGTCATTTCTCCTTCTTTCTAATGATTCACTTATTTTATTAAGGTCTCCTAGAATTTTCAAAATTTCCTTCTTTTTCATCATAAAAAAATAAAAAAAATAAAAATAAAATTATTTCCACACTTGTATACCTAAATCAGATACTTCTTTAGAAACTGGATATGCTTGTTCTTCTGATGCTTTTCCAATAATGTAAGGTGATTTAACACCAGTCATAATTGTTATAACTCTTACCTTACCTACAAAATCCTTGTCAATTCTTGCCCCAATTATTACTTGTGCTTCAGGATTTAAGTTCTCTGAAACTGCTCTTCCAATTACATCAAATTCTTCCAATTTCAAATCAGGACCACAAGTCACATGTATCAAAGCTCCAGTAGCACCTTTATAATCTACATCAAGCAAAGGATGTGATAATGCTTGCTGTACAGCCTCATTAACCTTGTTTTGCGTATCTGCTTCCCCAATACCAATAACTGCAACTCCACCATTCCTCATAATAGTTGAAACATCTGCATAATCTAAGTTAATCAAACTTGGTAATGTTATTGTCTCAACAATTCCTTTGATCATTGTGCTTATCAACTCATTAGCAACAGCAAATGCCTGTGTAAGTGGTAATTGCCCTGCAATGTCCACAAGCCTGTTATTATCAAGAACAATAGTTGTATCTGTTACTTCTCTTAGTTCCTGTAATCCAAATTCAGCTTTGTCGATTCTTGCTTTTTCTGATTCAAAAGGCATTGTAATAACACCTATAACAATTGAACCTGTTTCTTTAGCTAATTGTGCAATTACTGGTGCTGCTCCTGTTCCAGTTCCACCACCCATACCTGCGCAAATAAAGACCATGTCTGCTCCAACAAGTGTTTTCTTAATTTCTGAAATTGTTTCTTTTGCAGCTTCCCTTCCTTGTGATGGTACTCCGCCTGCGCCCAAACCCCGTGTTAGCTCCTTTCCTATTAGAAGCTTTTCGTCTGCTTTTGTAACGCTTAGATGAAGTGCATCAGTATTAGCCGCATAGATTGTAGCTCCAGTAATTCCTTTATTAAAAAGCCAAGTTATAGAGTTGCATCCACAACCTCCAACACCATAAATTTTAATGTTAGCTTTACCAGCTTTTAACTCTTCAAAATTAATACTATGTGATTCTGTATTTTCTATTGCCTCTCTTGCAAAGTCTAATGCCATTTTTTCCTCCTTTTTGATTTTAATTTTTTCTGAACTAAATTCAGACCTGTGAAAAGTATTAATTCAAATCTTTTACCGAAAGATTTAAATATCTTTTATACTTCCCACTAATTAAATAAGAATTCCCCTTATACAAACAATTAATTTATTTAAACCGCCAAGTAGAATAAATTAATATAAAAAAATTAAGATTTCTATGTTTAAAAATATTTTGTTGATTGAAAGTATATTTAAAATTCTTATTTTTGAGTTTTAAAAGAAATTTTATTTAAGTTCTTCTAATATTTTAAAGAGAATGCTATCTCTTAATAATTCATTACCAGTATTACTTGAAACTTCAATCCCATCATTTTCAGGAAACCATCTTAGTTCAATATTATATTCATCTCTTTCAGTTATAGGACTTTCATCTTTACCTTTTCCTATTTGAGTTCTTAAAAAATCCCCTATTATTTCAGAGCGTCTTTCTGACCTGAGATCACCCTCAAGGTCAAATCTTCCATCTTCCACATAATAAGTTACCCTCATTTCTAAATAAGATCCAACCATTTTATTTTCTATAAAAATAAGTTTATAAGAATTTATATCATAAAAAATAACTTTTATTCTTTCTTCAAAATTTTTGCATTTATTCCCTCTTCTTTACAAAAATCAACAAACTCTTGAGCATCTTCTTCAGTACCAACAACACATCCATAATGCATTGGAACAGCAAGAGTTGGTTTAAGAATCTTAGCAGCTTCCACAGCCTCTTCAGGATTCATAACAAATCTTCCACTTACAGGCAACAAAGCAACAAATTCTTTTCCAGGCTGTTGATAACCTGTAAGTTTTTGCATTTCAGGCATCACATCACAATCTCCAGCATGATAAATCACAATATCATTTATTTTAATCAAATAACCAACCCAATGCTCTTCTTTAGAATGAAAATGTTTATCCACGTTATACGCAGGAACTGTCAAAACCTTGATACTTCCCAAATCTAATTCTTGATTTGGCTCAACAATCTCTAATTTAATAGATATATTAAATTTAGTTATTTTACTTTGACAATCAGCAGTGGAAACAATCTTAGTTCCTTCTTTGATAATTTTTTCAATATCAGCAACACTGCAATGATCATAATGACCATGTGTAATTAAAATTAAATCAGCCTTTTCCAAATTATCTACAATATTATAAGGATCAATATAAATATTTTTTCCAGTATCTAAATTTTTTATTAAAAATCCATCATGACCAAGCCATTTAATTTCTATATTACCTACTTTCATTGAATTATAAAAATCATAGGGATTTTAAAGATTTTGTAATTTTAATTAAAATTTATTTTTATTCCATTCCTTAATTAAACTACTTTCTAATTTCAACTTCTCATCTAAAATCTCTAACTCTTCATAAATTCCATCAATTAACCCATAATTCTTAGCCTCTTCCAAAGAAACCCAAGCAT
>Ga0187833_10002098_pt1 | contig 21861 bp, 27 predicted proteins | sample ETNtaG_37_FD_167968 | JGI IMG/M metagenome (GOLD analysis project Ga0187833, IMG submission 167968) | Marine microbial and viral communities from oxygen minimum zone, Eastern Pacific Ocean - ETNP2014_SV_400_PacBio MetaG (Illumina Assembly) | ecosystem: Environmental > Aquatic > Marine > Hypoxic...
GGATTGCTTTAAGAATTCTTTATCCTCCTTTTCCAGATCTGCTTTTGTTCTTAGGGATTTTTTTTCTAATTCCTTGGCTCTTTGGAGGGCAGCATCAATTGTTTTTTTGTTGATGAGTTTTGTTTTTGGCATAAGCTCTTAGTGATGGGGGAGTATTTAAAGTTTTTTAATTATTCCTTTCTCTGCATCAACTAATACTAGGTCTCCGTCTTTGAAGATTTTAGTGCTGAATCTGGTTCCCACTATGCAGGGCTTTTGGAGTTCTCTACTGATTATTGAAGCGTGGCAGGTTAGACCACCATCATCGGTTACGATTGCTTTACATTTTGAGAGGGCGGGCATTAAAGCAGGGGTTGTATTCATGGATATGAGGATGCTGTCAGGTTGGCATTTGTGCATTTCATGAGGCTTATTCACTATGCATATTTTTCCCTGGGCCATACCTTTGAAGGCAACTGTGCCCTTGAGCTGGTCTACCTTGGGTATTTCTTCTGGAGTAATACCTACATTTTTTAGAAAGTTAGGATCATAGTTGAAGTTGATTGATCCGTCTCCCTCATCATAAAAGATGCATTGCTTTTTTCGTTGTTCGATTTCATTTTGGGATGGATACTCTTGGCCACGGAAAAGATTCCCTAGCTCATCAGGAGTGAAAAAGGCGTAATCCTCTGGAGTGTTGCTTTTAGTGATTGTAGCTGCTGCTTCCCATATTTTTTTGAAAATAGTATCATGAAGAGTGTTACTCGTTCGCTTTCTGAATGGTTTGAATAGTTCGATGGCATCTTGGAATGCCGTTTCATCTTGTCCTTTTTTTACTGCGTTATCAATAACTGTAAGTATAATGAATGAGAGATAGGTGAGATGGAGGAATATGGCATGAATCTCCTGCATAAGGTCTTCATAATTTTTTTGTATGTATTTTGCTCCAAGATTTTGTTCGAATTTTTTGTACAATTGTTTTTCTTTTTCTAAGTAGGGCTTGCATTTCATTTCCCATTTTTTTAATAGAGGATCTTTCTTTTTGATTAGTTCAATCAGGTATTCTTCTACCTTTCTCATCTCCTTTTCAGATACATAAAATGTCACGAGACCATTTTCATAGTGATAGATTTGATGTGTTAATTTAAAAGAGGCTAGATTGTAGCACATTGGATTGCCTACTTTAGTAGCCATGCACACATAAAAAAATGCGTTTCTTCTCTCTAAAAAATACTCCCAAGCAATCTTTTGCTTAGTATAATCTCTTTTCATTTTATAACCCTTATAACCCCCTTAGGGGCATTAACTTCTACAAAGTCATTGTCCTTAAAAAACTTTGTGGCGTTTTCTGTTCCTATCAAAGTTGTTTTTTTCATCTCTCTAGCTACCACAGCTGCGTGGCATAAGAGACCTCCAGAGTCGGTTACTATCGCTGCTGCTTTTTCCATTAAAGGAACGAATTCAGGCCTTGTCATGTTAGTCACTAAGATATCTCCTTCTTCAAAATGCTGGGAATTTTTTGGATCTAAGATGATCTTTACTTTACCTTTAGCTATACCTGGGTAGGCTGTCTGGCCTTTGATCTCTTCAGATGAGTGATGGGTGTGGATTTGCTCTTCTATTTCCTTTGCTTTTTTTCCAGTTAGAAGTTTATCTTCCATGCTGTCAAAGAGTTGGACATTAGATTGATAACGAGCTTCTAGGATTTGTTTTGTTGGCAGAGATTTATCTTTTAGATAAGCATAGAGCTCTTCTTTATGGAGTTCTCTCAAGAGATGGGGTGGGAGTCTTGCTTTTTTCTCAATCTCTTTTGTTAATTGTACAAAGAATTGCTCTATCTCTGGGTAGATGCTTTCAGTAAATAAACGGTTTTCATCTAGCATAGGGAGGAGTTTTTGTTGCAATTCTCTTGGGATGAAATTAGCGAAATGCTTTACAGAGGTGTAGTATGGATTGTAGGTGTGAAGAGTTTATTGTATGATTTCTTGGAACAGTTGGTTGTTTTGTTGAATGAGGGGTTTTTGTTACATCATGTTAGTATGATTAAGATAGAAAAAGAAACATCTTTAAAGGCAACCGTAGTTGGAGATATGATTGATGAGAAATATGATGTTAATTCAGAAGTTAAAGCGATTACGTATCATGATATGGAAGTGAAGAAGTTAAAAGGAAAATATATGATACAGGTTATAGTTGATATATGATGGTAGATGTAAAAAAAGTTGCGGAAAATATATGGGAAATCCCTAAAACTGGGAAGATGAATGTTCCTGGTAGAATTTTTGCTTCTGATAAGTTGATGGAAAAAATTAAGATGGATAAAACCATGGAGCAAGTAAAGAACGTGGCTTGTTTGCAAGGGATTCAAGGATATAGTATTGCTTGTCCAGACTGTCATCAAGGGTATGGCTTTTCGATAGGTGGTGTTGCTGCTTTTGATGTGAATGAAGGTATTATTTCTCCTGGTGGAGTTGGTTATGATATTAATTGTAGTGTTCGTATGCTTAAAACAAATATTCCTGTTGATGTTTTTATGAAAAAACAGAAAGAGGCAGTTGATGCACTTTTTAGAGTTGTCCCTACAGGAGCTGGAAAAAGAGGAGCCATGACACTTGAAAAGGAAGAATTAATGGATCTTATGGGAAAAGGAGCTCGATGGATGGTGAATAAAGGGTATGGAACTAAGGATGATTATATTTATACAGAATCAGAAGGAAAATTGGATGGAGATCCAAGCGAGGTAAGTGAATTGGCTTTGCGTAGAGGTATGCCGCAATTAGGTTCGTTAGGTAGTGGTAATCATTTTGTTGAAGTGCAGGCTGTTGATAAAATATTTGATCCTAAAGTTTCGAAAGTATTTGGTATTTCAAATGATAATTTTATTACTTTGATGATCCATTGTGGTTCAAGAGGGATGGGACATCAAGTTGCATCAGACTTTATTCGAAGTATGGAGAAGAAATATGGTTTTGCTAATTTACCTGATAGGGAATTAATTAATGCTCCTATTACTTCTCAAATTGGACAGAAGTATGTCAAGGCAATGAATGCTGCAGCTAATTTTGCATTTGCAAATAAGCAATTGATTACTCATAATATTCGAGAAGAATTTGGGAAGATCTTTGGAGATTATGATGTAGGGGTGTTGTATGATATCTGTCATAATATTGCCAAATTTGAGAAACATAAAATTGATGGTTCTGTTAAAGAAGTTTGTGTGCATCGGAAAGGTGCTACAAGAAGTTTTGGTCCTGGACGGAAAGAGTTGCCTGAGAAGTATCAAGGAGTTGGACAACCTGTTTTGATTCCTGGTAGTATGGGGACTTCTTCTTATTTATTAGTGGGTACTGAAAAAGCTGAGGAAGTTAGTTTTGCTTCAACTGCTCATGGTGCAGGTAGGGTTATGAGTCGGAATCAAGCTATGCGTGATTTTAATAAAGCAGATATTGTAAAAGATCTTGAAGCGAAGAAAGTTTATTTGCGTGGTGCTTCTAAAAGAGGTATTGTTGAGGAGAGTCCTGGTGTGTATAAAGATGTAGATGAAGTTGTTCGTGTTTCGGATGCTTTAGGTATTGGTAATTTAGTTGTTAAGGTTAAGCCGCTAGGTGTTATTAAGGGTTAAATGAGAGATTATCATTTTTAATTATGCGCTTGCTGTCTTCCATAGTCTCTCAAAGATTTCTTTGTATGTATTTACAAATATTTTATCCTTAATGAGGAATCCTCTGGGATTTTTTTCTTTTTTACTCGTATACTGAATTACAATAAAGTTTTCGTATACGCCAAACTCTCCATCGTTTTGTATATCTAGAAATTTGTAATCAAAAAAACCAGTTTTTTTTCTTTGTTTTGCTTCCTTTTGTGCGTTGATTGGCAATATCATCTGTAAAAAAATCTTTTTAGATGCACGTACTTTGTGATGATCAAGATAAAAGGCGTTTAGTGTTTTCCAAGAATCTATTGTTCCAGTATAATAGTGGGCAGATGTGTTGGGGATAAGTAATTGATTCATTTCCAACCACATTGCTTTAATTCCTGATATTCCCTCAAAATATTTGTAGTCACTGATAGTCTCTTTTTCCTTTGGGGTTGCTCTCAGTTTTGGAATTGCCAACTTAAGGATTTCTTCCTGTTTTGCCAATTCATTTCTTTTATTTTCATAGAGGATGCTTAAACTTTCTGGATCATTTGCCTGAAATATCTTCACATTATTAGCAAATTTGTAATTCACTAAACCTTTTTTTATTAACGAGTCCAATTGACGATAAATATGAGAATTGGGAATATCTAATCTATCACATAGTTTCCCAGTTTTGGCTTCCCCTATTTCCATTAGTGCTAGATAGATTTTGGATTCAGAGGTTGTTAGACCAAGGGAAATTAAATTGTCGATTAAATCCATATTACTACAACATTATGTGGTAGGTATTATTTAAATATATTGGTTAGAGTGCTATTAACATGACACTAATGCAACTAATAAGAAGGCATGAAAAAACTGCTGAGGATGTGGATGGAAATAAAATTGATCATCCAACCAAAGAAGGAATGCAAAAAGATTATGAAAGGGGTAGAGAATTGAGGCTAAATTATCCTGACTATCAAGTTCTTGCCTATGCTTCTCAATCAGAGAGAACTCGGATTGGATGTGAATCTTTGCTCAAGGGTATGAACTATTCTACAACTATTAATCAAGATGAGGCTCTGAATGTAGTTGAGGTTCCAGAAGACGTTAGAAACATAAAAGGTGATAGATTCAAGCCATTATTTGGTTTATGTTTGGAGGGAATCACACAAGGAGGGAAGAATCTTGCAAGGTATTTAGTTCAACATGTGAGTGAATATATATCGGAAGAATCCGATACAAATACACTTCAACTCTATAAGAGTCACCTTCCTACTATGACTCCTGCTTATCTTGCTTTGTTAGGTGAAAATATTACCTATGAGAATGCCATCCTACATACTACTGAATTTCCTGAAGGAGAAGGATTTGATATGCGAACAGAGAAAATCGGTTCTGTATGGAATGTGACTTTGAGTTGTGTAGACAATACCTATGAGATAGAATTACCAGAACTTTTGGAGAGGGTAAAATGATTCAAAACAAAACCTGGAAAAAATACATAGAACGGAGTAATTCATTTACGTATGTTTCGATTTATCATCATGCTTATGGACCATTGCTAAAAAGCACTACTGGATTTGGATTTACTGATCAATTATATGCCTTTAATGGTAATACTGTTACCTATTACAAGACAGAGTTAGAGGAAGCATATGCACATTTTTTTGACCTCATTAAAAATAAGGATACTCTGCTGGATCTATGGTATACTAAGGCATTGGAGTATGAGAAAGTAGAGGATTATATCATAAACGAGTTCAAAGATATATCGTTTGAAGATATATGTATTCGTTTTGATAGTATTATGGATCAATTACATGAAATTTTTATGTATCTTACTGTGATCCCTTTTCGGATTCTTGATTCAGTAGAGTATAGTCTACGAGAAGGACAGGATATTCAAGATTACCAAGGCACTATAGAAAAATTTCAAAGATTTAGGAAAAAGAGTAGGAATCCATTGCATGAACTTGTGCTGGATAAAATTTGGAGGATTGCAGCGAAGAAAATTGACTATCAGAATTATATGGATCTATCTTTTTTGACTGTTGAAGAATTGTCTGCCTTATTTAACTGTAAAATTTTTCCCAACATGAAAGAAATTCAAAAAAGAAAGCAAAGCTGTATTTTTTATGAGGATTCGGGGTCCATGATTTTTACTAATAATGCTTCTTTTCAGAAAAAATTTATTAAAAATAATAGCGGAATAGATAAACTGAACGGTAATGTGGTTTGTAAGGGAGGGTTGCAATATACAAGAGGGAAAGTATGTGTTATCAATAGACCTCATGAAATGAGCAAGTTTAATCCAGGAGATATTATTGTATCTATCAATTCAACTCCAGAATTATTACCTATATTGAAGCAATGCTCTGCAATTGTTACTGATGAGGGTGGTTTGACTTGTCACGCTTCAATTGTTAGTAGAGAACTGAATAAACCTTGTATTACAGCAACAGAGCAAGGTACTAAAGTATTTAGAGATGGAGATCTTATTGAAGTAGATTTAGAAAAAGGTGTTGTTAGAAAAATGTACTAAATCTCGAATATCTTACCTTTCTTTCCGACATTAATTACTGTTGTATCTCCAATCTTTTCTTCCGACTGCGCAAGTCAGTCGACACCTAGGTACGACATTAAGGGATTTCGGAATACTCAATCCCTTGGAGTTGCACTGCTCATTATAGAATTAGATCTCAAATATCTTGCCTTTCTTACCGACATTAATTACTGTTGTGTCTCCTATCTTTTCTTCTATGCCTTCAGCTTCATGGACGTGACTGCAGAGTAAGATGTCAGGTGTGAATTTCTTTGCTGCTTTTGTTACTCCGTCTGATCCAGGTAGAAACTTGGTGAATTTTTCCATCTTTGTTCCTGATGGATGGACGTGTGTTACCATTATTTTCTTTTTCAGGTAGTCAATTTTGTCATGGCCTACCTTTAGAAGATCAAATATTTCATCTTCATCTAATTGGAATAATCCAATGTTTGCTCCGCCTGCTCCAAAGATGCCGACTTCTCTGTATTTTACACTGTAACCGTGAATATTTTTAACATCATATAATTGTGCTAAAAAGTCAGCTGTTGCAACTGTTTCATGATTTCCAGGAATTAAGAGGACTTTTTCATTTCTTTTTTTGAAAGGGCCCACAATATTGTCTGTTGATTCTTCAAATTGAGTGAGGTCTCCGCAGAGGATGACTAAGTCTACTTTTTCTTTTTCTGCTTGTTTTGCTAGTTTCTCTGCTAGGGATGTATCTCCATGGATATCTCCTGCTGCAAGAATCTTAAGTTTTCTTTCTCTCTTCGGAGATTCTTTTTTTGTCATTGAGATGTAGAAGTAATTGTAGTATTAAAATGTTACCGTTGTGTCACTTTTGCAATTGCTGAAGTTAAATCAACTAAGGTAGAAGGATTTCCTGTTTTTTCTCCATCACTGATTACAAATTCAACCTTAGATTGGATATCTGTATCGATTGTTTCAGAAGAAGTCATAAATTCATCTCCTGCTTTATTCACAGAAGTGGAAATGATGGGAATTTTTAGTTCTTTGACAATATCTTTTATCCAATGATCTGGAATTCTCACTCCGATTGAATGTATTCCTGGATTTACAGATGAAGTTACAATAGATTCATTTTTCAGTTGAAGAATAAGGGTAAATGGTCCTGGAAGTCTTTTTAACCATTTCTTTGCTTGGGCCTCCAAGTTGGATTATATGATCGATAGATATTCCGTTTCTCTCTAAAATCTCGATTAAACTAGAGTGGAGAACAAAGTCATGCGAGATGCACTCTATTCTTTTGTTTACCTGTGGAGGATTATCAGTAACAAGGTCATTCAGATAACTTAAGACTGATTGTGATGCAGTAGCATATAGGGTATCGTGGTAATCAGTTTTCCTGTTGATGAGATTATCAAGAAAGGTTTCCCTTCCCTCAGTTTTCACTCGATCCTTTATACCCTGCTCATCTTTTTGAGTAAATGGATACAATCTAGAGTCAGTGCTACATGAGAATTGGCCTGCTTCTGCTCCTTCAGCTATGTATTTTGCAGTTTCCTGAGCTCTTTGGCTTAGGGAGCTTTCATATTTGATAATTCCATCGAAGTTTTTAATTTGATTGCCTGTTTCTCTTGCTGCTTGTATGCCTTTTTCATTCAATATGCCTTGATCATTGTAGCTATGTCTTCTCAAAGATATGATCACTGTATTTTTTTCTTGGTTTTGATTGTAAATGGTCATTTTTTACCTTCTAGCGTCAAAAAATCTTTTTAGAGAAATTGATAAGTCAAAATCTAGCCTTTCTTGCAAAGATTCTAGATAAGAAGCAGTTTTTTCTTCAGTATCCCTAATTGCATCTTGAGAGATATTCTTTTTTCTTAATTCTTCTTCTAACTTGCTAAAAACCTCTGCTCTACGACTTTCTGGGTTTAATGGATATTCTATGTTTTTATAATCTTGTTTTGACATTTTTACCCCTATGAAGAGAGTTTTATTTTGTTTATAATAATTATTGTCCCCCTAGGGGGTCGTAGTAGGAAGGTTTATATATTTGAAAGGGTTTTCTTATTTTATGGATATGAAGATATTGCAAGACATTGGACTTTCAGAGGGAGAGACAAAGGTGTATCTGGCTTTGTTACGGTTAGGTGCTACGAAGACTGGTGCGCTTGCTGCAAATGCAGGTGTGAGTAGTTCTAAAGTGTATAAGATCCTTGATAGATTATCAAAAAAAGGGTTGGCAGGACATGTTGTTGTTGGGAGAGTGAAGTTTTACAATGCTATGGAGCCTCAGCGTGTGCTCCAATATTTGGATGATCGTGAGAAAGTGATGAAGGAAAAGAGGGTTTTAGTTGAGAGTTTGATTCCTCAATTGGAGATGGAGAGAAAGCTTTCTGGCCAGAAAACAGAGGCAACTGTATATGATGGGTTTAAAGGGATTACTAACCTTTTTTCCAATATTTTGGATGAGTTGAAGAAAGGAGATACATACTATGTCTTAGGAGCTGCCTATGGACCAAAGATTGGATCTAGGCCGTTTTATCATAAACATCATACTAGGAGAGCTCAGAAAGGAATTAAGGTGAAGATGTTGGCTAATGAGGATATTAAGGGAAAGTTAGAGAAGCCTACTTATGCAAATTCTGAGATTCGGTATTTGCCTCAATACCTTATGTCAAAGATGATTATTGTTTTTTATAGGCAAACAGCTATTATTGTTCTCTGGACAGAGGATCCTAAGGCTTTTTTAATTGAGAGTAAGGAAGCAGTAGAAGGCTTTAAGAAATATTTTGATACTTTTTGGGGGATTGCTGCGACTTGATTACCATTACATTTTGGATAAAAAGGAAAGATTTAAATACTTTGTAATGGTAATCTTTTTATGAGAGTTTTGAAGAGAAAGAAGGGGAAGAAGGATTACTATTACTTACAGTATTCTTATCGAAGTAGAGGAAAAATAATAACTAAAGAAAAATATCTAGGAAAAGAGATTCCAAAAAATATCAATGAGTTAAAGCAGAGTTTCTTTAGAGAAGAGCAAGGAGAGATTTACGGAAAGTTTGAGCAGATAAAAAATCATTTTCAAAAGGAATGGAAAAGGATCCCTGCATCTGTAAGACAACAAGAATTAGAGGAACTATCAATTGCTTTTACCTACAACACAAATGCTATTGAAGGCTCAACCATAACTCTCGAGGAGGCAAGAACTATTATTCATGATAAGGTAGCTCCTCATAAACCCTTATATGATGTTAAGGAAACAGAAGCACATAGTAAAATATTATTGGAGATGCTCGAGAAAAAGGATAAAATATCTCAAGACTTGCTTTTAAAGTGGCATCAGAAAGTTTTTGGAGAGACAAAATTAGGGATAGCAGGAAAGTATCGAGATTACTTGGTGCGAGTAGGCAGCTATGTTGCTCCTGACTGGCAGGATGTTTCTAAATTGATGAGTGATTTGATTAGGTTTATTTCTAAAAGTAAGCTGCATTCAGTAGAATTAGCTGCCCGAGCACATTTTAAATTTGAGAGTGTGCATCCGTTTGGAGATGGAAATGGAAGGATAGGAAGGTTACTGATGAACTATATACTTTGGCATACTGGATATCCTATGCTTATTATTGAATACAAGAAGAGAAATTCTTATTATAAAGCTTTGCAGAGAGGAGAAGAGGGATTTATGGCATATTTTTTTAGGAGATACTTGGCTGTTCATGAGAAAAGGATTAAGTGAGTTTTTTTACTATTCCCTTCTCAGCATCAACCTCTACTAAATCTCCATCTTTTAGGATTTTAGTTGCGTTTTCAGTACCTATGACAGTAGGTAGGTTCATTTCTCTTGCAACGATGGCTGCGTGGCATAGAAGACCTCCTGCGTCTGTTATGACTGCAGAGGCTTTTTCCATGATAGGGAGAAAATCTGGGTTTGTCATTCCTGTTACTAAGATGTCACCTTTTTGAAAATCATCTTTTCCATAGGGATCTAACATGATTTTGACTTTTCCTTTTACCTTACCAGGATGGGCAGATTTACCACTCACTTGATCTGATGCATTTACCTCAAAGATTGTGTTTTCTAATTTTGCTGCATTGTTTCCTGTCAGAATCTCTAGGTTTCCCTCTTCACTATGTAAGACACTGCTATTGAATCTTTCCTTTAATATATCAATTTGGGGGAGCATTCCATTTTCTAGGTAGTTCTCTAGTTCTAATCTGGTTAGACAGGTAGGCAATTGAGGATCTATATTCTCCTTTCTTCCGATAGAGGCTGCTAATGCTCTGAAGAATTTTTCAGTTCTGCTATATACTGGCTCGGCGTAAAATCTGGCTTCTTTGAATTTAGGTGAAAGTTTTTCTAACATATCTGGAGGTAGATACTCCAGTGTTTTCTTCATGAATACCTGAAGGGGAAGATGCCTATTATAGTAGGTAATATATTCTTCATATTGCTTGGGGGTTAGGATTTTGCCATGATATTTATCCATAAGCTTGTAGAGGATTTTAGCGTTATCTTGAATACGATCCAGATACTTGTTCACAAGAGATGGTTCTTGTTTTACTGCGTTGACAAAGTAGTGTCCTATGTTGTCAAGAGCCTCCTTTGGGATGTGGAATGATACACTGCCCTTCTTGTGGATAAATACTGTTGGAGTCAATGGTTTTCCTAATACTTTTTTTATGGTATGAAAGTATTCGGGACCCCAGTAGCTACATGAAAGAAAGGTGTATGCTCCTCCCCATCTTTGCTGCCATTTACTCATTTTCTGCTGCCTCTGCTTCTTGATTGATTTCACTATGTGATTCAGATGATTCAAATTCTTCTGTGTAGTTGTCAACAAGACTTTCATAGACGTCGTCTAGGGTTTCAGCGTAGATTATGCCTTGTTCTTCGCATTCTTCTCTTGTCATTCCGTTATCTCCTCTGTTAAGGTAGATAAGGTTAGGGATGTCTGTGTCTTTAGCGGCTTTTAGTGCCTTGTCTGCGTCTTCTGTGAATGAAACTACTGTTTTACCATCTGCTTCTTCTTGAGTAATTATTTCTTCGATTCTATCTACTGTTTTACCATCTTGAGCATCGTAAATAGTTCCAAGATTATCTATATAATCTCTAATCCACTCTGCTTTTCTTGTAGTAAATATTGCAATATTGTATCCCTCTTCTTGAGCATGTTCTGTAACATTAATGAAATCTTGGTAGAGAGAATCTTCAAGATCCTGTCTTATTCTAGGGTCATCAGCTTTTTCTATATATTCTTCAGCTAGTTCTTGAAGAGTATCAACAATCTCTCCTTTTCTGTCTGCAACTGATTTATCGTTCTTTAATACTAGTTGATAATCTTGAATAGTTTCTTCAATTGTTTCTTGAGGAATATTATTTGTATGAGCTTGGAGTCTATACGCATCTACCATAACCTTACCTGCTTTTTCTTGGTCTAGGGCTACTCCCCAGAGGTCCATTAATATGGTTTTTTGTAAGTAGTTTTCGATTGTCATTTTGGGTTGATTTCTTTAGGTATTCAATGGGCTAGAAGCTATTTATATTATCCTTCTCCAAATTTGGAGGAGTATAAGTAAGATTTATATACTCAGAAGGGTTTTTATGGTAGATGGACAATCAGATACTAGAGGATATTGGGCTTACGAATGCTGAGATAAAGGTGTATATGGCTCTGCTTGAGTTAGGGACGAGTACTGCTGGTCCTGTATTGGAGAAATCAGGGTTGCAGAGCTCTGTGGTGTTCATGACCCTCAATAAACTTGTGGATAAGGGATTTGTTTCATATGTGAAAGAGGGTACGAGAAAACACTATCAGGCAGCTAATCCTCGTCATATTATTGAATTTATTGATGAGAAAAAGGAGAGGTTTGAGAAAATACTACCAGAGATGCTGCTGAAACAGGAAACTGCTCAGGAAAAGCCAGAAGTAGTAACGTTTAGGAATATCAGAGGTGTTAAAGAATTGCTCTTGGAACTATTAGAGGCTGGAGGGAGTGAGCATCATACCTTTGGATCTACGTCTGAATCTCTGATGTTGGGAGAGTCATGGTGGGTTCGGTATCATAAAAGGCGTGCAGAGAAAGGAATTAAGGCTAAGCTGATGTTTAATGAGTCTCTTCGATTGTGGAAAGCTGAGATTAGATATGGTAAATGCGAAGTTAAGTATACGAAGGCAGGTTTTGAGCCCCTCACTGAGACCATCATTAGGAATGATATGGTGGGGATTATTATTTGGACTGAGAAACCTATTGGGATACTGATACATAATAAGGTTGCTGCTGACTCTTATGATAAGTTCTTTAATGTGATGTGGAACACAGCATCTTCTTGAGCATATAAATCTTTAAATATCTTGATGATGTACTTGTTTTTATGATTAAAGGTCAAATTGTTTCTGGAGGTTATGGCAAGATAAAAGCCAGAGTTAAAGCTGATGAGAAGATTGAGATGGGGGAGATTCTTATTGCAGAAGGTAAGGAAAAGATTTTGATGCAGGTTACTGATGTTGAGTTTGGAGCTCAAATGTCAGAACAGAGTCTGGAATTGTATTCTGGAATGAAGATGGAGCAAGGTAGTGAATTGTTTTTAATGGATAAGGAGTTGAGGACCTATACGCTTGCTACCCTTAAAGGCATGGTTAGCATTGATGAAGGAAGTGCATTTGCATGTAAGAGTATGCCCAAATTATTTTCTGAGTTACGTGGGGTTTTGAAGGATGATTTAAATTTTATTACAAAGCCTCAAAATCCCTTGTTTATTGGCAAGCTTCGGAGTGGAAGCAAGGCTTTGGATGTTGATTTGTTTTTAGATGGCAAAGAGGTTTTTTCTCATCATATCTTAATTCCAGCTACGACTGGGCGTGGGAAGAGTAATTTAGTTAAAACCATGCTATGGGATTCTATTGATAAGGATTATTGTGGAGTTTTGGTTTTGGATCCTCATGATGAATATTATGGCAGGAATGGAGTTGGGATGAAGGATCATGCTACAAAGGAAAAAGTAGTTTACTATACGCCTAAGGATGTTCCTCCTGGTGGGAAAACCCTGAAGATTAATTTGAAAAAAATAACACCTTTGCATTTTAGTGGGGTTGTGGAGTGGAGTGATCCTCAGATACAGGCACTTTATTCTTATTGGAAAAAATATGGAGAGGATTGGATTAAGTCACTTGTAATGGAGGATGAGCTTTCTGAGAGGGAGAAATATGTTGAGGGGACATTGAATGTGGTAAGGAGGAGGCTGTTGCAGCTGCTTGATCTGGATGTTAAGGATGATGCACTTGTTTGTAATGGGATTTTTGATACTCAAGCAGGAGAAACTGTTATTTCTGATATTTGCTCTGAATTGGAGAATGGAAAATGTGTTATTATTGATACTTCGCATTTTGAAGGGAGTGTAGAGATTTTAATTGGGAGTTTAATTGCTACTGATATTTTGAGGAAGTATAGATTTTATAGCTCTAGTGGGGTGTTGAAGGATAAGCCGGTTATTAGTGTTGTGCTAGAGGAAGCTCCTCGTGTATTAGGAAAAGAGGTGCTGGAACGTGGTTCGAACATATTTAAAACGATTGCTCGGGAAGGGAGGAAGTTTAAGGTTGGCTTGATGGCGATTACTCAGTTACCTTCGCTCATACCTCGAGATATACTTGCGAATATGAATACTAAAATAATATTGGGGATTGAGATGAAGCCAGAGAGACAAGCGATTATTGAATCTTCTGCTCAGGATCTATCAGATGATGATCGAAATATCAGTAGTTTGGATAAGGGAGAGGCTATTGTTTCGAGTAACTTTGTGAAGTTTGCAACGCCTTTGAAGATTCCTCTTTTTGAGGAGTTTGTTAAGGTTGGGAAAAAGCCTTTGGTTAAGAAGGATTTTGGTGGGGTTGAGATTAGTTGATTAATGAGAGGGTTGCCAAGTCTTGAATAAACATGTTAGTATGCCACCATAAAGTTTAAATATGTGGATTCCCGTTATGTGGTTGTAGAATGCGAACACCTCCTAGTGAAGCTGTGAACATTATGGTTAGTTTTCTCTGTGATTTAGTTGTGATGAAAAAGTTTGGTATGATCGGTAAAGATGAGTTTAAGTCTGAATCTGTTGAGGCTAAATCAACGATTAGGGAGATGAGCGCTGTGTATCCACTTCCTTCTCAGGAGGTCGTTCATGAAATTGTTAGGGGGTATACTTTTCCATTGTATAGAAGGACTTTTTCTTTTGATGATAAAATTCGTCATAAGGTATCAGGAGGAGTGTATACTCTTTTTGAGAGACTGTATAAGGATGAAGTAGGTATTAGAAACTAGTTTTATTTTTTGGAAATCTAGTGATGATTTACCTAAAACATTAAAAACAATGAAGTATTACCTCTTTCTATGAAGTTTGCTCATATCGCTGATTGTCATATAGGTGGATGGAGAGATCCTAAACTAAGAGAGCTTGGTTATGAAGCTTTTCGTCGTGCCATGAAGATTTGTATGGAGAGGAGTGTAAACTTTGTTCTGATTGCAGGGGATTTGTTTAATACTGCTTTGCCTAGCATTGAAGGGTTGAGTTTAGTGGTTGAGGAGTTTAAAAAACTGCAAGATGTTGGGATTCCTATTTATTTAATTGCAGGGAGTCATGATTATAGTCCGAGTGGAAAAACCATGCTTGAGGTGTTGGAGAAGGCTGGATTGTTTGTTAATGTTTCTAAAGGGGAAGAGGTTGATGGGAAGTTAAAGCTGAAGTTTGCCCTCGATAAGACGAGTGGTGTTAAAATTACGGGAATTTTAGGGAAAAGGAGTGGGCTTGACAGGAATATCTATGAGGAATTGCTGCGCAAACCGTTGGAGGAGGAAGAGGGGGATAAGATATTCATGTTTCACAACTTATTAACAGAGTTTAAGACTAAAGAGATGGAGAAAGTTGATAGCAGCCCATTGTCTCTTTTGCCCAAGGGGTTTAATTACTATGCTGGAGGGCATGTGCATATTGTTGAAGAAAAAGAGGTAGAGGGTTTCGGCAAGATTGTCTATCCAGGTCCTTTGTTTCCTAATAGTATTGATGAATTAGAGAAGCTGCGAAAGGGTGGTTTTTTTATTGTTGAGAATTGGAAAACTGAAAGGATCGATATTGAGATTAAGAAAGTGGAGTGTGTTGAACTAGGATGTGATGGAAAGAGTGCAGAAAAGGTAGAAAAAGAGTTGAAAGAGAAGTTAGGGAATGTTGTGGTAAATGATGCTATCATCACTTTGCGGTTGGCTGGTACGCTTAGTCTTGGTAAAGCAAGTGATATTCATTTTAAGGAGATTTTTCAGGAGCTTTATGATAAAGGCGCTTTTTTTGTCATGAAGAATATCAATAAATTGGCTACAAAGGAGTTCGAAGCGATTAGTGTTGAGAAGGGTAATGTTGAAGAGATTGAAGAGAAGTTGATTAAGGAGCATTTAGGGCAGATTAAGATTGATGGTGATGAAGCAAAGCTTGTTCGCGATTTAATGGATGTTTTGAGTAATGATAAATTAGATGGTGAGAGGGTTACTGATTATGAGGATAGGGTAAAAGAAGAAGTAAAAAAAATTATAAAATTCTAATTTGGCATTAGCCTTACTTTAGGTTTTTCTCAGCATATTGCCTGATTTTTTCTTTTTGGGCTTGTTCTAATCCAAAACCATGCTTTGATCTATCACAACCTTGGTAAGCCATGAGATTGGGAGTTCCTGTTTGGAGGAAATCATTTAGTGAGTCTACCTCATGGGTGTGTTTTAATTTCAGTCCATGACCTATTTCGTGTGCCATGGTAGTTGCTGCTATTAGTGCAGCATCTGGATTCTCTGGGAGATCACCCATTAGATAGATTTGGTTAGAGTACTCTATGTTGGTTCCTCCGGTTTTTGGATGTATCTCTTTTGTTACTTTTTCCTTAATTGTGGACATTTGTTCACGCAGTGCTTTAATCCTAGCAGATTTATTAGCTCCTGACATGAAGACTGCTCCGTCTTTGATGATAATACTTAAGCCACTGAGCATTCTTTCTTTTATGTCAGGTTCCTTTTCTATCTCAGCTATTTTATCCTCAAATTTCTTTTTTTGAAGGTAGGTAATTTTTTCTATTAAACCATCACGATCTTGCACTTCCTCTAGAACAAAGTCTTTGTATTGGTCTAGGTTTTTAGGAAGTTCAGCCCTGGAATTGTAATCTCTAAATGTAATATTAATTCCGGCCTCCTCCCTATAGAAGTCTTGGACTCTTTGCTTTACTGCTGTTGAGTTTGTTTTATAATCTCCGTCAGGATGATAGATCATGTGACAGGTAAGATTACCGTATAGAGGAGTTGCTGGAGACTGTTTTGGAGTATCTCTTTGTGGAGTTACTCTAAACCAACCGTCTTTTTCATGCTCCTTTATGATTTCTTCTGATAGTTCTGCTAGGGATTTTTCATTTTGTACTTGTGGTTTGGAATCTACAGGGGATGGAGATTCTGCTCTTCCTGCTGTACCAAAGTAGGCAAATGCTCCGATTAATAAGGTTGATAGTGTTAAACCTATTCTTCTCTTTTTTCTCTTTTCGTGTTGCTTGAGTATCTCTCTCCAGTCTTCTGTCATTTTAGATCAGCCTCCTTTCATTATTCATTAATTCTTCTGGGCTTGTTAAGAAGGTAATTTTCTTCTTCACTCCGGCTGTGTTTGATGCGATTATGTCTACCTCAGCAAGACCTCTGTTTTCCCTTAGCTCTGCTAGGATGACTTCTCCTACATCATGCTCTGATTTATTGCTATACCCAAGGTTAGTTGTCACTCCACTTGGAATATGTGTTAGGTAGACTGTTTGATGGTCTATTCCTAGCAAGGGATACTCTATGTGGAGTTGTGTAGCGATATAGTGTTGAGTGGCCATTGAAGCATTTCCTATCCGGTTTGGTGAAACACTTTCGAAGTTGAAATCTTCAGTTTCGTGCAGACCGAGCCTATCTAGGATTTCTTCTGTTACCGGAGGTATCTGAGGCAGGTTTTCATCCATCGGTACTTCATCTTGGTTGTTCATTTTTTTCTCCTCTGTGCTTTTATGTTGTGGCCTTTCTTTTTGCCCATTTTTCCTTTATTTTCTTGCCACCACGGACTACTAAGTTCTTGATTCCTTTAGCGCCTTTTCCGATTGCTTTTGGCAGGTATCTTGTTGCTCCATGGTAGAGCATTGCTCCTGCTCCTAAGCCTACTGCACAGTAGACCCCTTCTTCTGTTGAAGTTGGTAAGACCATTTCCAGGTGCTTTATGGTTCCTTCAAGGATGTCAGTCTCTAGGTTTTGTAAGAATGCTACTGGTTTGTACCAGATATTTGCGTTGACTATTGCATCGTAGGTGTTGTTCAGCATTTCGTGCCTTGAGATAGTAGCCTTAGCTCCTTCACCCATGAGCCTTGTAGCTTCGTCAGCACTATTAGTAAGATTTGTAGTCAGAGAATCTAGAGTTTGGTTGGTGATTCTAGCGGTTGTTTTATATTCTTCTACCTTTATTCCAAGTTCTTGTGCTCGCTGGTATACGTCTCCAGCGTATTGGTTCATTACACCAGGCACCTGTGTTAAGCCTACAGCTCCTGCTGCTGCGGATGCATAGCCTGCATACTTATCCACTAGCTTTACTGGGAACATTGCGACTTTTTTTATTGGTGCTGTTAGTTTCATTTTTTTCAGTCTCCTTTGTTTTTTGGTTTGGTCTTGAGGATTCTTCCTCAGGACTATTGTAGCTACTATGTGATGATAATAAATATATAAATATATGTTGTCCAATAATGGTCAACAATGGATATTAAAGCCACTTTAGGAAGGATTGGACTCACTGAGAATGAGATTAAGGTGTATCTGTGCTTAGTAGATTATGGGCTTTCTAAAGCAGGAAAAGTGGCAAAAATAACAGAAATACAGCGATCTAGCTGCTATATGGCGATTAATTCTCTTGTGCATAAGGGATTAGTTAGCTATCATTTAGAGGGGATTGTGAAGCACTTTCAGGCTACGAGCCCCCATAGATTATTGGAATATGTTGATGAGCAGCGTGAGAGTATTAAGCAAATTGTCCCTGATCTTGGAAAGAGGCATAAGTTAGGGAAAAAAGAGGGGCAGGTTCGACTTTTTAAGGGAAAGAGAGGGGTGGAAGCAGTCTTTATGGATATCATTCGGACAGGGGTTGACAATGATGTTTTTGGAGATGACGGTCAGTTACGGAAGAATATGCCGATTTTTTGTGAAAAGTTTGTACGAGATCAGAATAGATTAGGTATTACCACTAGGTTGCTCTCCCGTGTTGGGAGGGATGTGAGTTATTCAAAAGGCTCTATCTATCGTTTGGTTGACAAGGACGTTGTTAGTCCTGTTGCTACAAATATTTACAAGGATAAAATAGCCATTATTGTCTGGACAGATGAACCAGAGGCGATTATTATTGAGAATGAGGCTGCTGCTAGAGCGTATAAGGCTTATTTTGAATTTATGTGGAAGCATGCCATGCCTGTGAAGAAAAAAAGTAAATAATTATGATTATAGCGGTGTGACAATACCTTTGTCTGCATCTATTTCTATGTGTTGATTATCTTTAAGGACTTTGGTTGCGTTCCCTGTTCCGATTATGCAAGGGATATTCAGTTCTCTACTGACTATTGCTGCATGGCAGGAGAGGCCTCCTTCGTCTGTTATGATAGCAGATGCTTTAGCCATTAATGGAAGGAAATCTGGCGTTGTCATGGTTGTGACTAGGATGTCTCCTCTGTTGAATGCTTTTTTATCATCTAGGCTTAACAGTACCTTTACCTTGCCCTTTGCCTTTCCATTTGAGGCGGTAGTGCCTTTCACCTCCTTGGAAGTCTTTTTTTCTGAAAATGCATCTACAATGGTTTGTGCCTTTGCTCCGCTCATGAGGAGATCATTGCCATCTATTTTTCCTACGACAAAGCAATTTTTTCTTTTTTCTAGCTCGTCATGGGAGATTGTGGTCTGGTTTATTTCTAGAGAGGCAACTACTTCTTGGACTGTTAGATGGAAAAAGTCATGCTTCGAGATATTGAGTTGGGAGGCAAGTGTTTCGGCTAGTGGATCTACTGCAAACCAGAGCTGTTGTGAGAGTTCCTTTATCCTATTTCTCACGAAGATAGCTACTTGGAGGCCATGGATAAGATGATTATGTGTTTTTGGAATTTGAGGGGTTGTGATATGGGTGGCCTCTGCTTTAATGAGGTCTTCCTTTTTTAATGGTTCTACTATGTTATAGAATGTCTTAATCCATGCGAATTCTTTAAGGGGTTTCTTGGACTGGTGGAATGCATGTATGTCTAGTGGTTTTATTGGGATTGCAAAGTCCTGAGGTTGGAGGTTTGCCTTTTTCAATTCCTTTTCACAGAAATTTGTTAGAGGAACTGCTATGACATAGAACTTTTGGATTTGTTTTAAGAGCTCTGCATATGCTAAAAAGTTTTGCAGGGTGTGATTTGACAGATTTTGGATCAAGTTGTTCTTTTGATTCGTAAGATTATCGAATACGCTGATTAGTTGCAAGGTCCAGAGTTTATCTTCAGCAAAAGCTGCTTTGAATTCAGTTTCGTAATTATTATCCTCGTAAATATTTAGATTGTGGATCCATGCTGAATGGTTACTTTTGATTTGCACATTTTTGGTTAGGTTTATAGGGAGGATAACTCCTTCACAGAGGATTGCTTTTGGCTGTAGAAAACCAGCTCTTGTCACACGTTTGTCCCACGAGATACTCTTAAGCTTCTGTAGCATCTGCATCACCCTCTGATTCAAGTCCATCGGATTCATTTTCTTGATCTGTTTCGTCGATAGCTTCTTCTACTGAGGAGTAATCTGGGTTATCTGCATCTATGAGTAATGCTTTGTCTATTTCACCACCTATAGCTGCATCTACTTCTTCTTGAGAATCTGTTGCGAAGATTATGATGTCATACCCTTCCTTGGTTCTTATGGTTCTGTATGATTCTGCTTGTTTTTTGTCTCCTACGATACTTGGATCTAGGAATCTCACATTCATACCTTGGAGTTCAAAGGCTTTTTCGATAAAAGCTCCATGTCCATTTGAATAGACTCTGACCTCTAGATCTGAATCAGTTGCTCTATCGTAGAGTGCTTTGACTCCTGGAAAGAAGATGGATTTTGTTTCTGCTATTAACTCCTGATTAGCACGATTGATTTGGCCTAGGATTGTAGAGCCGCCTCTATCGTAATCAATTTTTCCTTCTGCGGTTCTGGCTGTGTAAGAATCGATTAGCGTATCTAAACCATTCTTACTTACGGCTGTTCCGTAAAAGTCTAAGATCATTGCGTTTGTCATATTACTGGATAGTTATGACAGATGGAGTATTTTAATATTTATTCTCCTTTTTTGGAGAAAGATTTAAAAACTATAGAAGGTTTATAAGCAGGATGGGAGATTTTGATGCGTTGAAGGAGTTAGGGCTTACTGAGGCACAAAGTAAGGCCTATCTTGGTTTATTGACTCTAGGAGAGACAACGAGTGGGCCCTTGATCCAAGAGACTGGCTTACAGAACTCGGTTGTTTATAATGCTTTGAATCAGCTGATTGAGTTGGGATTGGTAAGCTTTATTTTAAAGGGTAAGCGCAAGTTTTTTTCTGCTGCGAATCCTCAATTACTCATACGTTTGGCTGAGGTCAAAAGGGCTAAGATAGAGAAAATAGTGCCCCAACTCATTGCTAAGCAGACATTGACAAAGCCAAAACAGGAGGCTCAGGTTTTTGTTGGCTGGAAAGGGCTGTATAATGCGTTCAATTATATATTGGAAGAGTTGCCCAATGGTTCTGAATATATTGGTTTTGCAGCTGGATTTGAGGATCAATATACTGAAGGGGCTAAACGGTTTTTTAGAGAGTTTCAAAAGAAAAGGGCCTTGATGAAATATAATGTAAAACTAATTGTTAATGAAGAATCTCGGAAACAGGTTGAGGGTTATAGATATTATGGAAAGTTTGGCAAGCCCCACTATAGGTTTGTTGAGGGCTATGCGCCTGTAGGGGTGATTATCTTCAAAGATCATGTACTGAATGTTGGTTTTGAAGACCAACCAGTAGCTGTGTTGATAACATCTGAGGCTATTGCATCTAGTTATAGAAGGTTTTTCTATGGGATGTGGGAGATTGGGAAGGCTTGATATTATGAATCTAATCCTAAAAATTCAATTTTCCCCATTTGTCCGTTAGTAGATAATTCAAATGATAGATCCCTTTCGAGCAATTTATCCAGCTCCATTGCTTTACGTAGTTTTCCACTCATACCAATTATGCCATTTTTTCCTTTTTGGGTACACAAGGCGTTGTATGAATCTTTTCCAAATAATGTGTGAAATTCAAGATTTGCAATCTTATTTTCAATTCTTACGAAAAAAGGAGTGCCCCTTGAGGTATCTGCTTCAGGCGGAGCACCAATTTGAGTTCTCTGCTCAGGTCCTAAGGTAACAAAGAATTGCATTTTTGCCATCTTAGCCCCGGGTTCTGGTGCAGATTCTAAGACTTTTAATTCTTGTAATGTTGTTTGTTTGAGTGCTTTTAGTTTAAGAGTTACTTTTACCATATTATCACCTGTATAATTACTGATTAATTACTTTATAAATATTACTATTGTTGACACTGTTAATTTATCGGTGCTATGAAGCTCTAATTATGGGTTGATATTTTTCTATGAGTGATAGGAATCTATTTCTTTGGAGTTGGAGGAAGATTCCAGCAGCTTCTGCTGGAGTAATATGATTA
>Ga0187833_10002100_pt1 | contig 21849 bp, 21 predicted proteins | sample ETNtaG_37_FD_167968 | JGI IMG/M metagenome (GOLD analysis project Ga0187833, IMG submission 167968) | Marine microbial and viral communities from oxygen minimum zone, Eastern Pacific Ocean - ETNP2014_SV_400_PacBio MetaG (Illumina Assembly) | ecosystem: Environmental > Aquatic > Marine > Hypoxic...
TTGGGATCGCGATAGGTCTTGGCTTCGGTGTCTCCGGTGGCGAGGGTGGTTTTGGGATCGCGATAGGTCTTGGCTTCGGCACTTCCGGTGGCGAGGGTGGTCTTGGGACCGCGATGGGCTTTGGCTTCGGTGTCTCCGGCGCTTTAGGTGGCTCGGGCACCTTGAGGGGCTCCGATCCTTTCTCCTTTTCCTCCGCTTCCTTCTTGGAGGCCAACCAGTCGAGTACCATGAAACCTTCGACCGGGTTCATCAATTTAAACCTTGGGACTTGGTCGCCGAGCACTCATTCTAATCAGAAAAGAGTAGTGCGGGGGACGGGATTCGAACCCGCGCAGGCACTAAGCCACAGGGCCCTCAACCCTGCCCCTTTGGCCAGCTGGGGTACCCCCGCACAGGGTGATTGTTGCTACCTTGTTGGTTCTATTACTCCTCCAGCGCCTTGATCCCGTCTTCGAATTCCAGAGCCTTCTTCTCTAGGATGCGTGCCGCTTCGAGAACGATGCTCTCGGGAGGGAGCTGTCCGAAAGACTCCACGGTGAACACGAAAGCCGTCGGATCGCCCTTGATCGTAACTCCTCCCTCGGAGACCTCCTCGCACGCCTTGCACAGGGAGCAATCCGCCTCGTTCTTGAAGGCAGGCAGACGCTTCTTGGCCACGAGGATGTTGCGGGGGCAGGCGTCGATAATGGTCTCGACCTTCCCATCGCATTTCTTTGCGTCGACCTCGATGGTCGGGAGGTATTTGTACCCGATGAGGCCAGGTTGCCACTTTACATGGTTCCGGCCCCTCCCGAGGCGAGCAACCGCCTCGAGCTCGAGCTCCTGGTCGTTCAGGAGAGGGATGAGGGGGATGGTGGCCGTGCTCGGAGCCACGGTGGGGTCCGTGGGGACGAGGTCGCCCGAATAGACCATCTTGGCCTCGGCCTCGCCCTTGGACTTCAGCGTGAGGAAGGCCGAGCAGTTCGGGCAGCCCTCGCCGCCGCACTGGCATTCATCCGGTGGTACGTAGGCCGCGAGGTCCGTCTTGAGCGGGATGAGACCCAGGCGTAGAGCAAGAACCTCATCGTAGAGGGCGGAGGAGTTCTGTAGGTAGTTGACCTCCTCGATGGCCATCGTGGGGACCTCGGACTTCATGATGCGTCGGAGGGTGTTCGCGAACACGGGGTCGCTGTCCCTGAGGATGAAGACGAGCTTGCGCTCGTCCTTGGAGACGATCTCGATCTTCATCTCAGACCCGCCTCCCCCGTCGGCCCCCGGGCTTCGTTGTTCCGTCATGGGGGATGGGAGTGACGTCCTCGATCTTACCGATCTTCAGGCCCGCGCGGGCAAGGGCCCGAATCGCTGGTTGAGCTCCGGGACCGGGATTCTTTGACCGGTGGCCTCCGGGAGCTCGAACCTTGACATGGACGCCAGTGACACCCTTCTCCTTGGCCGCAAGAGCGGCACGGCGAGCAGCCATCATGGCAGCATGAGGCGAGGATTCGAGCCGGTCGGCCTTGACCTCCATGCCTCCCGAGGCCTTCGCAAGGGACTCGGCACCTGAGAGATCGGTGATGGTGATGATGGTGTTGTTGAACGAAGCGAATATGTGGGCGACAGCCCAGCGCTCCTTCTCGCCCGCCATCAGTCCCTCACCTCCTCGGGTGCCTCGCTCTCAGGCTTGGACACGGCTTGGACGACACGCTCGACGTGGTTAGGGTCGGCCATCGCGGACGTGTGGTAGAAACCAATCTTGGCCACCTCATCACGTTGCACGAGATAACCGGGGCTGGTGATGCGTCGACCGTAAAGAGTGATATGGCCGTGATTGATGAACTGGCGCGCTTGCTTCATGCTGCGTGCAAGCCCTTTTTTGTAAACGACTGTCTGGAGACGGCGGTCCATGACGCTCTCTGCTGTGAGAGCAAGGATATCGTCTGTCGTGGCTTCATCGCCCACGAGGCCGAGCTTGAGGACGGTGCCCAACAGCTCCTTCTCCAGGCGCTTGGCGTTCTCACCACGGGCGGAAATGAGGTTACGTGCTCGCGCTCTCAGGCGTCGAACCATGGTCTGCACACGCCAGACCTCGCGCTTGTTCTTGAGCCCGTAAGTGCGCTTGATCTGGGCTTCCTCCTCGAGCCTTCCCTTCTTCCAAGGGTGCTGAGGGGTCTCGTACATCTTCCTTGTCTTCTTGGGATCGCCCATGGTCTGTCACCTACTTCTTCACGCCCGGCTGTTGCTTGCGCCGGACGACTCCGATGGCCTTACCCTTGCGGAAGGAGGCCTTGGTCCGCTGGCCCCGGCATGGGAGGCCGAAGCGGTGCCTGCTCCCGCGGTAAGAACGGATGCGCTGGAGACGGTTGATGTCCTCTCTCTTCCTGAGATCGAGATCGGAGGTCACCAAGTGCATATTGTCGCCCGTGGCGAAGTCCCGGTTCCGATTAAGGATCCAATCCGGGATGCCATACTTGGTGGGGTTCTTGATAATTTCCTCGATCTTCTCGATCTGCTCGTTGGAGAGGTCACCGACCTTGATATCCTTGTCGAGCTTAGAGACATGGACGACCGCAGTAGCGTACCCGTGGCCAATCCCCTTGATGCCCATGAGGGCGGGAATGAGCTTACGGTCCCCTGCGACATCCACGCTGACGATCCTGATTATATGTCTGAACTCGGTAGCCATTGTTGACACCGTAACGGTTTTGGAGCCTAGATGCGGCGAGTTTAAAAAAGTTTCGATGACGGGGCCGCAATTCTGGCTTTCTTGTAGTTGATTGCTACCACCCTGGCCTCACCCTCATACGCACGGAACGCCTCAAATACCTTGTGGGTCCCCTCCTCCCGTGCCAGTGCGACAAAGGCCGAACCCGTTCCGCTCAGGCTTGCACCGAGGGCTCCTGCGTTCAAAGCTTCCTCCATGGGTGCCGGATCGATGTTCAGGGCCTCGCACACAAGGCGGCCGTTGAGGATCATACCACGAGCGGGTTCCGTGAGCGTGGTGTCCCAAGCGGTCCGTGCCCGGGATGCCAAACGGCGAAGAGCCTCCACGTCAGTTGCTGCCGTTGGGCTCGGCTCGGGGGGGATGAGCACGACGGCCACAGCATCGGAAGGGATATTTAGCGCCATCACTATCTTACGCTGCAGATTGTCCGTGGCCACAGCGCCTCCGAAGTACGAGGCATGAGCGTCGTCCAGGGCTCCGGTCACCGATACTCCCATCGCGATCGAGATATCGATCGCAGCATCAAGCACAGCAGAATCATCGGGATCCGCTTCGGCCGCCACAGTAGCCGCCAGTACCGCGGCGTTTGAGACGGCCGAGCTAGAGGACAGCCCGCGGGCCACGGGGACCGAAGAGGTCACCTCCACCCTCGCACCCGACAGGCACCCCGCCCGCGCGAACGTTTCGGACACGCACCGACGGACAAGGCCCGGGTCCGCTTCGCATGTGACTTCTATTGGAGCGTCGATGTCCGTGAGCTCCACGGTCACCGCCACAGGAAGGTCGAGGGAGAATGCCGCACCGCGGCCACAAGGGATAGCGTTCACTAGGGTCGCCGAGCCATGAGTGATCGCCTTGACCTTCACAGTTGACCTCTCCTTCCAAGAGCCCTCACGAGCCCGCCCTCTATCACATCGAGCGGAGCGGGTTTCCCGGTCCATAGCCTGAACGATGCGGCCCCTTGGTGAATAAGCATGCGAGTGCCCGGGATAGTGACAGCTCCCGCACCCTCGGCCTCACGCAGTAACCGAGTGTGGAGTGGATGGTACACACAGTCGAGTACCGTCATCCCTGGATGGAAGGCATCGGAGGGAAGGGGTGACCGGTCCTCTCCCATACCAACCGTGGTGGCGTTCACAACAACATCACTGGCGTGCACACGCCGTACTGCGTCCCTGTCCAACAAGGATCCGGTCTCGACACCGCGGGCGGGATTCAAGGAGGCAGCGAGCTCCTCTGCATGCGACGGTGTGCGGTTCAGGATAAGAAGGGACACGTCCCTGGACGCCAAGGCATAGCACACGGCAGCCGCCGTGCCGCCGGCACCGAGCACGACCACGTAGCGACCGTCAAGAGTGGTGGCCTCCTCGAGGGCGGAGATAGCGCCCTCGCCATCGGTGTTGTGACCAACGAGCTCCCCTTCCTCAGCGACGACCGTATTTACTGCACCGGTCTCAGCTGACGATGGTGCCAACCTGTCGAGATGTTTGATGATATCTCGCTTGAGCGGGGTTGTGACATTGGCTCCGACGATACCCAAACCCCTCAGGCCGCGCACGGCGTTCTCAAGACGTTCGCGGGGTACCCGGAACCGCAAGTATCGCAGGTCCAGCCCTAGATGGGCGAAGGCCGCGTTGTGCATGTCCGGTGAGAGCGAGTGCTCCACGGGATCGCCGATGATGAACACGTAGCCGGTCATCCCGGCCAATCCTAAGCGAACCTTTGTGAATGCAGGGTCGAGGAGATGCCTGTTCGCTCCACACGCCAGCGGATGGCTTCGAGGTGGATGAACTTATTCCCGATGACGCTCTTCACCTTCTTAAGGATGCTGTTGATGACCTGCTTCATCATATCATAGGTGAGGGCGTCTTTCGGGGTGACCACGACGAGTATGTTCTCGCAGGTGGCCTCGATAACGTCCACCACAATATACTCCTCTACGTCCTCGGTGATCTCGAAGGAGTCGATGACCTCGGCGACGTCGAGCATCTCATTGACCGAAAGACCATTAGTCTTGATGACGAGCTCGAACGGATGCTTACGATAGGTATCCTCTGAGTCCATGATATACCACCATATCGGGATAAAGATAAAAAGATGTGGAGGGGGGGCGTGAACGATGCGAACGCGAGCTCTCCTCCTTATGATAGTACTCCTTTTGGTAATGAGCCCCGTCGTGGCAGAGGAGTACGCTATCAACATCTATCCCCCCACCTCGTCTGTGGCGGTATTCGTGCTCTGGGTGCTGGTGTTCTTCCTAGTGCTTGTCTACTGTGACGAGATCCGCCGTGCCACTCTCGCTCGTGTGTGGACGCTCGCCACCAGCGGCCAGGTACTGTTCCTTGTTGGGCTTACGATTGTTCAAGCCTCCTATCTGTCAGTACCACTGACTGCATACGAGCCCTGGCTCGCCCTCAATCCCATCCCGACCGCCGTTAGGATCCTGTTCATTTTTTCAGTTGTCACATCTGGCTTCCTCTTCCTCGTTGAGTGGTCACGTATATTCTCGCTCTCGCCCCGCATCATGGCCACACGCAACCTGGGCTTCCTCCCCGTTGCCATTGTGCTGGCGTCCCTGGCCTTCGCGTTCCCTTTCCTTGATCTCCCGAACGTCGGTATCGAGCCTCGGACCATGACCTTCCCCATCATCGCGTGCGCGGCGTTCCTTGCCCTGAACGCCTACTTCACCCTCACGGGGTATTTCCTCTTGACGCGTGTCCGCGTTCTCTCGCGGTTCAAGTGGATGGTTGGCTATTCGGTCCTGCTCACCTGCCTGATGATCGTGATGGTTGGCGAGTACGTGGCAACCCCCGCTGATATGCGTGTCGACGTGTACGCGCCCATCCTCTTCCCTCTCTTTACAGGCATCCTCCTCCTCCTCATAGGCTACGTGCTCCATCTTCAGGCTATGCAGCTCTTCGTCAAGGCCCTGCTCCCTGAGAGCACCGAACTGGAGGTCTCCGAGGTCGAGGGTGAGCTCGCGATTGAGGTCGTCACGTTCCTGGTGGGTCGCTTTATCAGCGAGGCTCCGATAGAGGGCATGCTCATCAAAGCAGTCCGGGACGAGCCCGCTCTCGCACCGCTCAAGTACGACCGGGACAAGCGTCGTCTGAAGACCAAGGATCTGGACACGTCCTCCGAACAGGTCCTTGTTGGGCTCACTGACCTCTACACTACCCTGTTCGAGAGCATCGTCAGGTTCCACCCGCCGGTTGTGGACGAGGACTATACTGAAGACTCATTGAAGGCTCGCCTTCTGAAGCGTTTCGACGACCAGATAGAGGATCTCCCTCCCAAGGTCACAGGGCACCTTCTACCCCGCTCTCGTGTGCTCAAGACCGCTTTCCAGGAGACCATGGATGCTCTTCTTTCCGCCCTTCCTCTTGAGGCGGGATTCAGCAAAGTCGTGGCCAACAAGGCACATGAAGCATGGGGGGGCGAGTTCTTCGAACATGTGGACAGCGGTCTTGCCTTCGATGCCGACGGTTTCTTCAAAGAGCTCGAAGAGGAGGAGCTGGATGAGGAAGAGCTTGTGGACGCTGCCATTCAGAAGTATCTCAAAGCGCACCGCGTAATGTTCGGACCTGTCACAAAGCTCATCGACCACAAGCATCTGAACGCTCTCCTCGAGGATCATGTTCGTAAGGTTGTCGAGAAACCGCTCTATCGGGCCGCTGATGTCTCAGAAATCCTCCTCAACGCCTATTTCGCACGTAATCACGGGTGGGGCTTCCAGGAACTGGAGAAAGAAATCGGAAGGCTGCATGCAGGCTATCTTACGCTCTTGGCAGCCGATTCGGGCTTCCCCAAAGAACGATTCTGTGCAGCCTTTCTTGCTGAGAACCTCGAGCATTACCGTAATGCTCTATGGGTGACACAGGCGAAGCACGCAGTGCTGACCGAGTTCATCTCCGCCTATCTCCCTGCTGAGGCCCTGCTGGAGGAGAATGCCCTAAAGCTGATGCGCATCGATGCCACTATCGAGGGCGTAACCGATGTTGGTACCAACGTCTCCAGAGTAGGCGACAGGTTCGCAGATCTGGAGTGGAGCGTAAAGAAGGCTCTAGAGAGCTTTCCTCCTTCCGGTGTATGCACTGTCCTCTCGCTACCGATACCCCTTCTCCAGAATCATCCTCTGGCGCTCTACCGGTTCGCTAGCGCCCTCAAGAGCTTGAGCGAGACCTACAATGTCACCTTCATCCTTGAGGTTAACAACGAACTGTGCGATGACCGGTCCTTCGCCGTTCTGTCCGACCTCAGCGAGGTCGTGATCGAGGCAAAACGGGATGGTCGAATCAAGGCTCAACTGGTGGGGACAACCAAGGAGTCGTACGTTTCCCTCACCCTTTAACGGCCGCCGGACCCCTCGCCGTATATTTATATAATATGTCCTCGTTGGCAGGGCCGATGAGCTATACCTTGGGCTTGGGCCCGCTCGATGCTGTCGTGGGTGAGGTGCCGGGTGGCTCGAACGTGGTCATCCTGGGCCCCCCCATGAGCCACAAGTCCGAAGTAGCAAAGATCCTCATGCACCGGGCGCTGGAGCGTGAGGAAGGTGTAATCTACATCAGTACGAACGATACGGGTGAGAAGCTCCTCGACTGGTTCGATAGCAATGGCCTCGATCTGGAGCCTCATGGCGATCGTTTCGGTATCATCGACTGTGTATCGGCCTCTGTGAACGTCGGTCTGAGTGGTCCTATCCACCCATCCATCCGTCAGGTCAACGGTCCAATGGATATGGCAGGCATAACGATCGAGGTCACAGACCTCCTCAATACCCTGTGGCGGAAGCAGAATATCTCGAAAGTCTGGGTCTTCGTGGACTCCTTATCCATAATCCTCATGTACGCCAAGCTCCCCACGGTGTTCCGCTTCCTGCACGTGCTCACCAGCACCGTTAGGAAGATAGATGCCATGGGTATGTTCCTAGTCGAGGAAGGGATGCATGATGAGCAGAGCATGGTAACAATAAACCAGCTAGTTCAGGGAGTCATTGAGGTACGTAAGGACAACGATGCCAAGGCAATGCGCGTGGTGGGCCTTCAATCCACTCCGTCCGAATGGTACAAGTATAACGTCCAGAAAGGCAACATCCAGTTCTTGGAGGAAGGTCCGTGATCCTTCCCACATGCATCCCCAAGCTCGACACCCTCCTTAGCGGGGGTGTTCCTGGCGGTCGGTCCCTTCTCTACCTTATACAACCCGGTATCGACGGGAGCGTGTTCGGGCTCCAGACCGCGGTCAAGAACATTGAGAATGGCATGCAAGGAGTGTTCGTTGTATCGACCACTCATCCATCGAAAGTTCAGGAATACGTTGAGGGCTTCGGTTGGGACTTCGACGTAATCAAGGATCGGCTCAACATAATCGACCTTCACTCCGGGCTGACCAAGGCCCCTTCCGACGCGAAACATGTGGTTGATGATCCTGAGGACCTTGAGAGCATCGACGCCACGATGACCAAGGCCATCGATGACTCCACTGGTGCACTACTGTTCTTCGAGTCCCTCTCGACAATCATGGACCTCTGCGGTGAGGAGCGATCACTGGAGTTCGTGCATCGCTGGTTGAAGCAGGCACGGCTCAACGACTGTGTTGTAATCGCCAACTTCACGGCCTGGCCCTATGCGGAGGATACCGTCGCCCGGATCCGCGATAAGATCTTCAATGCCGTGGTCCGAGTCGGGGGTGTGGGTGAACGGGTGATGTTCGGCCAGTACTACGGAGTGCTACGAGCGGACTGGCTGGACAGCCAGAACGAGCGAACCCTGTTGTTCAAGGTGTCGCGGCCAGGCGGAGTCAAGGTCTACATCCCGAAGCTTCTCGTCACCGGACCGTTCAACGCGGGAAAATCAACTTTCGTACACGCCCTCTCCAACGCATCGGTGTCAGTGGACCGCCTTGGAACGACCGTTGCCCTTGACTTCGGCCATATAGACCATAAGGAGTTCTCGGCCGATATATTCGGTACTCCTGGCCAGGAGAGGTTCGATCCCATCCTGAAACTTCTTGGAGGCCAGGCCCTGGGAGTGTTCCTTGTGGTAGATTCGACCGATCCTGGAGGCTTTTCCCGAGCGAAGCAGATGCTCGAGTCGACCAAGACCTACGACCTGCCCTTTGTTGTCGTGGCCAACAAGCAGGACCGTGCCGATGCCATCTCCGTGGATGAGATCCGAAAACAAATGACAATCCCCGAAGAAATCCCTATCATCCCAGTAGCAGCGAAGGAGGGAGAAGGTGTCTATCTAGCGTTCGAAACGCTGGTGGACTCGATAATCCAGGTATAGGTGTCCGATATGTACAAGAAGGAGCAGCTCGATACATGCTTGTCCATGCTCAAGCGGTGTGGTGTCATCGATGCATCGGCAATCGTCACTACTGAGGGCCTCCTTATTGCATCGGACATATTCAAGGGGACCGATCCTGCTGTGTTCGCCGCTATGTCTGCCACGATGATGGGCGCGGCCGAGACCGCTCTCATCGAACTTAGGAAGGGACACGTTAATCGGTTCATCGTCGAGACGTCCACGGGTCGCCTCATCGCCATAGGAGCGGGCTCCACCGCCGTGCTGGTGGTGCTGACCGGCCCCGAGGCGCCTCTGGGCACCGTGCTCTTAGAGATGGGCCGATCGGCGTCCCGTATACAGGAGATCCTCTAATGGAAGAGAAACACCTTAAGGTACTGTTCATCACATCGCTCGCGGGCTTCTTCATCATCATCGGCCTGATCTCATGGCTCCGCCCCGTACGCTTCCTGGATGAGTACGATTTCTACATCCTACTTGTAACCAAGACATTCGAGACGGCTGCCGAGATCCTTGCTGTGTATGTTTGTTGGCTCCTTTACTCCTACCTCAAGGAGTCGAGGTTCGGCAAGATGACGCTGCTCATCTACTTCGCGATCGTTTTTATCACACTTGACGCAGTTTGCACCATCTCGGAACGGACAGTGGAGGAGTACGCACATAAGAACACAGTGTTCTATATGCTAAAGACCGGTAAGCACTACTTCGCTGTGTTCAAGGGGATCTTCATACTCATGGCGTTTGTCGAATTGTACAGGTTCACTCGGGCGCCCAAGGCCGTAGCGACCCTCATGCATGCATATGAGAGGGCGCGAGCGAAGATGGGAGAGGGGGACGATTGGCGATGAGCGTCCGACGTCTTCTCCTCCTGGCAGCGCTCGTTACTATCCTCATCGCACAGCCGATCCTGGGTTCCGAAGCTCGCTTCATCGATATCCAGAGCAAGACCTCATTGGGTCTTGGTACCATCCTCTGGGCCGCGGTCATCTACTTGACCCTTGTCTATGGGTTCACAATCCGGACAAGCGTTCGCTCCGAGGCATGGGACACGCTCACATCAGGTATGGTGCTCTTCGTTATCGGCCTCATCCTCTTTCAAGCATCGGTGTTCGTGGTCCCCCTCCAGCTCTTGGCCGAAGCGTCGGTTCATGTGCCAAACGTGCTCCCCCAGGTGAAGATGTCGCTCCTGTTCATGACGGTGTTCGTGCTGGTGCTCTTCCTAGCGGACTGGTGCAAGGTATTCGAGCTACAACCAACGGTGCTAGATCCATCGAACCTGAAGTATGCGGTGTTCTCTATAATCATCGCAGGGGCGGGGACTGTGGTTCCAATGTTCTTCAACCCGCATATAATGCTAGAGGAACGAGTGTATATCTTTCCCATCGTTGGAATCGCGGCCTTCTTGGTAGCCAACCTCTACTTCACGCTCTCGGGCATCCTCATCGTACGTGAGAGCCCGGTGTTCCGACGCTTCAAGTGGATGATCGCCGACTCGTTGTTCGTCACGACGTTCCTAGGCATTCTCGTATACGAATTCTGGGTGTATCCCGAGCAGTTGCGTCAGATGATCTTCCCCGAGACCCTGTTCTACTCCTTCGCAGGTCTCTTCTTCCTTGTCGTAGGATATATCTACAAACTGAGGGCTTTGATGATCTTCACAAAGGCTTTCGTGATCGGCCCGCGTAAGGGTCCCCGCAAGGAAAGCGAGGAAGTCCACATCTCAGCGGATATCCTGGACTATCTTGCTGGCAAGTTCCTCAAGATCAACGAGCTCGAGAGCGCGGTCGGACGCATCCTGCGAGAGAACAAGGCAATGCAGGACGTTACGTTCAATCCCGAAAAGCGGAGCTTCGACCTGAGCGAGGTCGACTTGTCCGACACCGATGTGCAGCGAGGGGTGTCCGACCTGTTCTTCGCGCTCATCGACCTCCTTAAGGAGCTGGAGCCGCCGAAGATAGACAAGGAGTACACAGAGGACAGCATGAAGGGAGATATCCTGATCCACTTCGCTACCACCGAGGAACGTCCTCCACCCGGTGTAGAGGGCTACATCCTCCCCAAGACATTGGTCCTTGCCCAGGCTGTATCGGAGGTCATGAACAAGTTCCTCGGCTCCATCCCGCTGGAGGCCGGCTTCACCAAGGTGGTGATAAACGCCATCGATGGTGTCTGGGGCGGCGAGTTCGTGCGCTCCGAAGGCGGCCGCATCGCCTTCGACGGGGATGCCTTCCTGACCTTCTGCAAGGACAAGGGCGCCACAGAGAAGGACATGGTCCGCTATATATCCCGGCTCTACCTACGGGCACATCGCCTGGCCCTTGAGCCGTTCAAGAACGTGATGTCCCGTGACAAGGTGGGCGAGATCCTGATGGAGAACGTCAAAGAGGTCGCATCCAAGCCTCTCTACCGCTCTGCAGGAGTATCCGACATCATGGTGAACGCGTTCTTCGCCGATTCCCACCCATGGGGTTTCGGCCCCTTGAACCGTACCATCGGGAAGATTCCGAACAAGTATACGCTCCTCGTGACGTACGAGCCGGAGTTCCCCAAGGAGCAGTTCATCTCGGGACTCCTCACCGCGAACCTGCGCGCATACCGCAACGCCGTCTGGGTGGCCCAGGCCCGACATGGCATCACCCGCCACCTGCTCTCTGAGGGGGTGGATGTGGACGCGCTCCTTGAGGACGACCGTCTTCTCCTGCTCTCCATGGATCCCAATATCGAGGACTCCAAGGAGGCTACCAAGGGCTGTCGTACCATCGGCGTCACTTTCAACAAGCTCTCGTACGAGCTGAAGCGAGCACTGGATGACTTCCCTGTCAGTTCCATCATCGTTGTCGTCGAGCTCCCGGTCTCCGCCATCAAGGAGGCCACCACCATGCTCTACAAGTTCGTGTTCCACATCAAGGCAATGTGTGATAAGTACGACGCAACCCTCATCATCGCCGCTGACTCGACGATCTGTGGTGAAGAGACGGTCGCCATGCTCAAGGGCATCGCCGAGATGGTGGTCGAGGCGAGGGCCGGAGTCATCGTCGCCTCGAGCGTGAGCACGGGCTCTACGACCCGGCTGACCTTCGGGGAGAAGAGTGGACAGCTCACCTTCGAACAAGCGGAGGACACTCCAAAGAAAGGGAGGAAGTGATTGGCGAGCGGGCCCGGACCAGCTAGAAATATAAAATGACCGCTTGACACCTTAATCACCGCTCCGCAGGGCGGGTACGTCCCATCATCGCGAGAGCCGCGAGGGAGAGTGAGAGCATGACGCGGAACGGTAAGAGGCGTATCGCCTATTTCAGCATGGAGATTGGGCTCCACTCGGACATCCCAACCTACTCCGGAGGCCTAGGTGTGCTCGCCGGCGATACCGTGCGCTCGGCCGCTGACCTGGAGATCCCCCTGGTGGGCGTGACCCTGTGCTACAACGCCGGGTACTTCTACCAGATGATAGATCCCTCCGGCAATCAGGTGGAGAAGGAGATCCGATGGGAGTTCGCCTCCGAGCTGGAAAAGTCCCCTGCTGTCATCACCCTCAACGTTCGCGGCCAGACCATCCATGTGGGTGCCTGGAAGTACGATGTTGTCGGGGAGACCGGTCACGTGGTACCCATCCTCCTGCTCGACACCGATGTCGAGCAGAACACCCCCGAACAACGGGCCTACACTCATGTGCTCTATGACGCCACCCCCCACCAGCGGTTAGTCCAAGAGATGATCCTGGGTGTCGGCGGCGTCAAGATGCTACGGACGCTGGGCTACAACGATATCGAGACCTTCCACATGAACGAGGGGCACGCTGCGCTTCTTACCCTCGAGCTCTTGAGGGAGAACAAGGGTGATGTCGATCGTACCAAGCAGAGCTGCATGTTCACGACCCATACGCCCGTGGGAGCAGGCCACGACGTGTTCCCCTACGAGATGGCCGCACCCTTCATGGGTGATCTGGCACCTGAAGACAAGGAGTTCCGCCAGTTCGGTGGCAAGGACGCCCTCAACATGTCCATGCTCGCCCTCAACCTCAGCCGCTATGCCAACGCAGTAGCGCGCAAGCACGGTGAGGTGGCGGCCCGGATGTTCCCTGACCACCAGATCGACTCGATCACCAATGGGGTGCACCCGAGCTTCTGGGTATGCCCTCCCATGCAGGACCTCTACGATCGCAGCTTCCCAGGTTGGCGCCACAGGCCCGAGCTGCTGAAGCATGCGGAGGAGATCAACGACAAGGCCCTGTGGAAGGCGCATCAGCAGGCCAAGAGCGCGCTCCACGATTACGCAAAGTCACACTCCTGGGTGCTTCTGGACAAGAAGCTGCTCACCATCGGATTCGCTCGCCGCATAACAGGGTACAAGCGACCCACCCTGGTGTTCCGTGACTTCCATCGCCTGGGCAAGCTCTGCAAGGGCAAGGTCCAGTTCGTGTTCGCGGGCAAAACCCATCCCCGTGACCACGAGGGCAAAAACTTCATCCGACGCATCAACGAGGTATCAGACCACATCTGGGACCAGTACCGCGTGAGGGTCGTCTTTTTGGAGAACTACGACATGGACCTCTCGCACCTCATGGTCAGCGGTGTCGATATCTGGCTCAACAATCCTCTCCGTTACCTCGAGGCGTCGGGTACAAGCGGTATGAAGGCGACCCTCAACGGAGTGCCCAATCTATCGGTGCTGGACGGATGGTGGATCGAGGGGTACGAGATGGACCCCATGTCGGGCTGGCCGCTCGGGCCCCGGCCCGGTGAGAAGGGATGCGAGGAGAACAACGACGATGTGGAGGCCGCGAACATCTACAAGCGGCTGGAGCGCGAGATACTCCCGCTCTACTACGACAACCGCGCTGGCTGGATCTCACGCATGAAGCATGCTATCGGCCTGGGCTCTTACTTCAACACGCATCGCATGGTGAAGGAGTACGCCACCCGAGCATGGGGCCTGGAGGAGCAGCCTCTATGGTGCTCCAGGCGCAGCGGTAACTGAGCGACTTCCCCTGGGAGAGGTCTTACGCCTTCTTTGAGAGGAGCATATCCCCCAAGGCGAGATGCGTGAGCCCGGAGTTCTCGAACACCCACAGCGCCTCCTCGGGACCGTGGACGATTGGGTAGCCGTGAAGGTTGAAGGACGTATTGAGGGCGACCCCGCGACCGGTCTCCTTCTCGAAGCTCTCGAGGACGCGGTAGTACCCGCCGTTCCAGTCCTTGCGGATGACCTGGGGCCTGGCCGTGAGGTCCGCTTGGTGGACGGCGGCGATGAGGTCCTCATGGTTCTTGGTCGTGTCGAAGAGCATGATCATGTATGGCGCCGGCATCTCCTTGGGATTGATGATATAGTCGGACGCTCGTCTGTCGAGCATCACGGGGGCGAAGGGCATCCAGAAGTCCCGCTTCTTTATCATCATGTTGATGGTCCGCACGCAGTTGGCGTCCGAGGCATCGCCCAGGATCGAGCGGTTCCCGAGCGCCCGGGCCCCGAACTCCATCCTGCCCTGACATCGTGCCACTACCTCGCCAGCGGCCATGAGCGCGCCGGTCTCGCCGTCGATGTCCTTCACACGTTCTGCGTCGAAGGTGAACCGCTCTCGTGCAGCGTCCACAGTGATCGATACGTCCGCGTCCGTGAAATCGTCGCCCAGATAGAATCCCTCAATGGGCGGGATGTCGATCTCGCGGCCCTCATCACGGCAAACGTCGGCGTACACCTGATAGGCGGCGCCGATCGCGGTAGTGTCATCGCCGCACGAGGGGAACACGAAGAGCTTATCCACGCACGGAAGTTCGAGGACGCGCTTATTGGCCGCCACGTTCATGAACACGCCACCGGCCATCACAACGGTGGAGATACCGGTCTTTTTCACAGCGGCCTCGACCCATCGGCTGATGACCTCCTCGGTGATCCGCTGGAGCCCGGCGGAGATCCAATCGAACCGTAAGAACTCCGTGCGCTCCCGCAGGCGCTGGTAGATGAGGTGCGTGGGCTCAGGGATGGCCCTCTTGATGGTGAGGGGATCGTCCGGATTGACATCGATGAGATCAGCATAGGCCTCGTACCCTTTCTCGGCGCCGGCGGGGGAGGCGTAGGGAGCCATCCCCATGATCTTGAACTCATGCTCCAGTGGTACGAGCCCCATCATGAAGGTCGTCCGCGAGTAGATGTTACCGATCGAGTGGCCTTTCTCCGTCTCCGCGATACGCTTGATGACACCGCCCTCAGCAACGGACACCGTGGCGCATAATCCGTCGCCGGAGCCGTCGTTGGTGAGCACGAGCACCCGCTCGTCACGCCAGGGTGCACCGTAGTATGCGCAGGCAGCGTGGCAGAGGTGGTGGTCGACGTATTTGACCCGTAAGAGATCGAACCCTGCGTCCATCAGCGTCTTTTCACGTTCCTTGCGACGCTTGGCCTTGTACATGGTGTAGACGGGGGTCTTCTTCACGAGCTCTTTCAGCCTGGCCGTGAGATTGGTGTCGCGCCTGTATCCTTGGAGGATGTTATCCCGCGTGAAGGGAGTGGGAGTGTGGGTACTTGCCACGGCCACAAGGTCGATGTCGTCGGGCGACAGCCCGGACCGTTTGAGTATCTCGGTGACGGCCTTGGCAGGGAAGCCTGAGATGTTCTTCGTGTTGGTAAAACGTTCCTCCTGGAGCGCGATGATGGTCTCACCATCGGTGATGAGGCAGGCGGAGGCATTATGCCCGTCATGGATACCAAGGATGTGCATGGTGGATCAGCCTGCTCACGCTTCCTCCCAAAAAGCTTTAATGTGCTCGTTTGGGACGACGGCACCCTCACATGTCAGCAGTGTCGAGCAGATGCTCGCAGATGACCTCAGTGACATCCTCGGTCTCCTCAAGGAGGCGTTCGCGTGCAGCTGCCGTACGCTTTTGTGCGTCCGGTTCGGTCAGGAGCGGGAGTGCTGCCTCGAGGAGGTCGTCCGCCGTTGTCCCCTTTTCCAGGAAGCGGTGGACGAGCCCGTACCGCTCCTCCTGCTCGGCCATGTAGCCCAGGTCCAGTGGATTCACGTAGAGCGCAGGCGTCCCGAGAACGGCGGCCTCTGAGGCCATGGTCGCCCCCTCTCCGATGTAGAGTGAGGCGAACGCCAGGAGGTGGTGCATCTCGTGCGGGGGGATACTGACCACGTTACGCGCAAGCTCCCTCCCTGCGGCCTCCTCGGTAGTGACCACGACTCGCGCCTCTTTCTCGAGGGCACGGACGAGGCGTAGGCTCTCGCGTTGTCCGAGCCCACGATGTCCCACATCGTGGCTGGCCCCCCAGGACACGAGCCGGACCACGACGAAGGGCTCGTCAGGATCAACGCCAGTCCGCTCTATCATGACCGGGTCGGGTGTGAACCGTTCCGGCCGCAGGTAGGCCAGCTCGTGGTAGCCACGATATCGCCTGTGTTTGGGGCCGAGGTCGAGGCGGAAGCATGCAGGGGTGACGATGCGGTGCGCGAAGGGGAAGGTGATGGTGTTGGCGAGCCGTGCGTGCTCTGTATCGGTGAAAACGACCGACCTGGCCCGAGTAAGGCGGGACACGTGGGCCGCGTATGTGTTGTGGATGCCCGTGAGCACGTGGGGGCGGAAGCGACGCGCAACCTTGGCGAGCCGTGCGTCGATGGCCAGCATGCCCACGGCTTTGCCCGCAAGTCCCTTGTAGTGGGTTCCCAGGTCAGTGTACTCGAGACCGTAGGCGTCCAAGAGCGCGTATTCGCACTCCTTGTTCCGGGCGGTGATGAGCACCTCATGTCCCCGGTCCCGGAGCTCCTTGACAGCGCATCGGAAGAAGTGGACATGGGCAGGGTGGTTGATGTCCACGAGGGTCCTCATCGCGGGATGGGGACACGTGAAGGTATTTATTCGTTGGGGCCGCGGCCGCTAGGTCAGCACAAGCCCCGCCGCGCAGGACAGGGCCGTGAGCGCATAGAGCGTCAGCACGGCGGTGCGCTCCGTTGTCGGGCGGAAGGACGCCACCAGGAATTTCAGGAGCCCTCGATGGGGGGGCACCAGGAACCCGTCCTCGTCGACCTTCCCGAAGTTGGTATATTCGTATTTGCCTCGCACCCAGGGGATGATCTTGGTCTTCATGTACAACAGGAACAGCAGGAAGTTGATTATGTGGGCGGCCAGGGCTACGAGCCCGAAGGTCTTGAGCTCCTGAAGGATGAGGAAGAACCCGATACATCCTCCGTAGAGGAAGGTCCCGGAGTTCCCGGGGAAGATGCGTGATGGTGGGAAGTTGAACCAGAGGAATCCTACCGTCGCGCCGAACAGAGGTGCGAGGATGAGCACACCGTCAGGCCGGTTCATGAGGTAGCTCTTGAGCATCATCGCCGCCATAAGAATGGCCGACAGCCCCGTGGAGAGCCCATTGTACGAGGCGTGGAAGTTGGTCATGTTAGCGACCACCATGACGTAGAAGGCCAGGAAGAAGTAGAGGGCCACCGGAGGCAGGTCGATCTGCCCCATGAGCGGGAACCGGACCATGGGGTCCACCAGCCGGACGAATGGGATGACCAGGATTATGGGGACCACGAGCTTGATGCGACGGCTGAGCACCAGGATGTCGTCCATGATGCCGAAGATGGCGAAGAAGAACATGATGATGTAGTAGATGAGCATCTTCTCCAGGAGGGTGACACCCTGTGTTGTGGGAACGTTCTTTATTAGGAGGATGGAGAGGATGATGGAGAGGAAGCAGCCTGTGAGCACGCACGCTCCGCCTAGGGTGGGCGTTTCAGGAAGGTCGAGCTTGTACCGGTCCGGGACGGTATGGCCCCGGTCCTTGATGGCGGCGGCCAGACGGGGTGTGAGAGCGAGGCTGGAGGCCAGTGCGGTACCGAAAGAGAGGGCCGCCAGCGGGAGAAGCTCCATCGGGGCGGTCAGCGTCTCCAACCTTTAAGAAGGTTCACCCGGCGGTCCGACTTCCGTACACGGTATACGATCCGACCCGCAGCACTTCCTTACGTTCGGGCAGTACCTGCGTGCACGGCGCCTGGGCACGCCGGCAGTCGGTACACTCGCATCGCTCGTGGAGCACGAGGTACGTCGAGGGGGGATCGCAGTCATGACGCTCTATCCGGTACCCGGGATTCTCACCCGTCATAGCGAGCACCGAGTATACAACAGGATCGCACGCGGCCACATCTCCCGCACGGAGCTGGTCGTGGACCTGCAGGGCGTCGGTGTACTCGACGGGTGTGTACACCTGCTTCCACTCCATGGCCAGATGGGTCTCGACCAGCGGGCCCGGGATGAGGACAAGTGCGAGGAGTAATGCCTGGGGATACCCGTTCCTCACCTCACGGATCAGCTGAGCGAGGGCGGGGGCGGCGGCCAGTGGCAGGAGCTGGGCTGCGAAGAGCATGAGTCGGTAGGAACCGGGGAATCCTGCGAGGAACAGGAGAGCGCCGGGAAGCCATATCAGGCGGAGATGATCGCGCCAGGATAGACCGGCGAGGGCGAGCAGGATGAGCACGGGATTGAGGAGGAGGAGGTTCTTCAGCTTGGGATAGGCCACCGATTCCACTTGGATGTACCGCTCGACCGGACGGTCCTCTGCCGGCGGTGTGGGGAACCATCGCTCGAGCAGTGAACGGGCCCCGGGGACCATATCGGCGGCATTGCGCACCGTCTGGGCCTTGGGCAGGTGGCCCGTGGTGGCGAAGGTGGGGATTAACCACAGTACCACAAAGGCCGCTAGGGCCACGGTGAGCACGGTCAGGGCGGGGCGTCGGTCCATGGGCTCGATAGCAAGGAGAAGGTAGATGATCGGCCCCATGGTGGCCACAGCGTAATGGGTCTGGAATCCGGCCAGGAGGACGACGACAGCCATCCCGGTCCTCCCGTGACGCAGGAGCAGCATCGATGCCAGGAGAAGGAGGAGACCGAGCGTCGAAGGATAGGCGAAGAGGAGACCGTGGTAATGGCCCGTGGACACGGTGCCCGCTGCCATGATCGCGCCCAGGGATGCGTACCGTCTGCCCAGGGATGGCCGCAGGAGGGCGTACACGAGGAGCACGTGGACAAGGGGCTGGACGAAGTGGAGGAGACGGAAGAGCGTGAGCCGCCCGAGCGATGTGGACCAGTTGAGCACGAGGATAAGGAGATGATAAGGGACGGGATATTCGTAGAACCGCTTCTCCACGGGATCCGGTACGCTCCCGTCGGGGACGCGACCCTCGATACCGATGTTGGCCGGACGGGCCAGGTGCCAGGAGCCATCATTACCCACGGGCAGGGGATTGGCGGATAACAGCGCCGCATTTATGCTCAGCCTGAAAACGAGGGCCACGAGGAGCGCTGCCGCCACGGCGTACTTCCCTTGGCGACTCGGATAGTTCACGCGTACGACCTCGCGGCCCACGCACACGGACAAACAATAAAAAACCGGCTGTCCTAGAGCGATGTGATGAAGGCCGTCATCCTCGCCGCCGGGTTCGGCACACGCATGAGACCCATTACCCATACGGGACCTAAACAACTGCTCCCGCTCGCTAACAAGCCGGTCATCCAGTACATAGTAGAGAAGCTCCGGGATGCGGGTATTAGCGAACTGTGCCTTATCGTCGGGTACATGAAGGCGCCCCTGATGGAGTTTCTGGGAGACGGTTCGGGTTTCGGTGTAAAGATCACCTACCGCGACCAGCTGGAACGCAAGGGGCTCGCTCACGCGGTAAGCATCGCCAAGGAATGGGTGGGCGACGACTCCTTCATCGTGCTCCTGGGGGATATAATCTTCAACATGCCCATCAAGGACATGGTCGGCCAGCATGAGGCCAGCGGTGCACCATGCTCAGTCGCCCTGTTCCCCGTCAACGATCCCGAGAAGTTCGGTGTCGCCGAGGTGGACGATGGCACTATCCTTCGCGTGGTCGAGAAGCCCAAGGAGCCGAAGACCAACCTTGCTATAGCGGGCATCTACTTCTTCTCAGGCCCCGAGGTGTGGGACATCATAGGTAAGCTCAAACCCTCAGCAAGAGGAGAGTACGAGCTGACGGACACGATCGAGACCTTCCTCAAACGGAAGAGGCCTGTCAACGCCGTCAAGCTGAAGGGTAGCTGGAAGGACACGGGGCAGCCCGAAGACCTTCTTGAGGGCAACCGGTTCATCCTCAACGAGCTCACCACTGACATTCGTGGTACCGTGAGCGAGGAAGCGGTGGTCCGTGGTGTAGTGGCCATCGGAAAAGGCTCGACCATCGGCAAGGATGTCATCATCCGCGGGCCCGTGACCATCGGCGAGGGCTGCACCATCGGCCCGGACTGTATCATCGGCCCTTACGTATCCATCGGAAACAACGTCACCGTGAAGAACACGTCCATTGAGGAGAGCATCATGATGGACGAGTGCAAGATCGACTACCCGATCAAGCTCGTCAACTCGATCCTTGGGCGTGCGGCCTCTGTTGGAGTAGGGAACCTGTCCTCGCACACCGTTGAGTTCGTGCTCGGCGACCACTCCTTTGTAAGGAGGTCCTGAGCCGGATGCCCACTTGTCCTGAATGCCTTCACGCCCGCAACGGCGCTTGTACCTTCCTTGCCTCGGACCCTGTACCCCTCTCGAGGAGCGTCGGTATCTGTGCCAACTTCGTGTCCTACCGGGACGGGAAGCGGAAGACCTTCTTCGACATAGTGAAGGGCCTGCATGTGGAGTCAGCGAACCAAGTACAGGAGACCCTTCCGCTGGGCGATCCTGATGCTCTTTCAATACCTGAACCTGTATCTGCTGATGATGAGCCGCCGAAGAAAGGACAGACCGGCTTGAATCAGTGGTTCTGACCAGAGCCTAGAGCCAGTCGAACATGAGCTCCATCGTACTAGGTGTGATCTCCTCGATCTGGTTTATGGTGCTCTGCATCTGCGCTTTGTTCTTGAGGATGCCCTGGTAGTAGACGTCCCGGGCCTCTCCGAGTGTCTTTGAGGTCTCATAGAGATCATGAGCGCGTGAAGCGGAGTCCTTCTTGTAAGTGGCACCGACGTAGCCGATGCCGCTCTCGATGGCGTTCCCGGCGCCCTTGACGGCGCGACCACCAAGGTCGAGTGCACCCTTTCCGAACTCCTTGGCACCCTCCCAGTACTTGCCGAGCTTCGCACTCCGCTCAGCGGTCTCCTGAGGATTATCCGCGTAAGGATTGGTTCCGGCAGCATCGTACCGCTGTTCAGCGAGCCCCCGCTCCAGCTCGTCGATATGAGCGCCGCGTGCACCGTAGGATGGCGTGGGAGCCTGATAGGGGACGATATTGCCGCCCTTTTCGCCCTCGATGAGCTTTTCCACACCAGGGCCGGCTCCGTAGCCGTTGTCATTGATGTAATCACGGGCCTTGGTGATCACGTCGAATATGTTGGCATCGCCGCCCCTGTCGGGATGATGCTGCATGGCCAGGGAGCGATAGGCGTCCTTCACATCCTTCTCACCTGCCCCGGACTTGACTCCCAGGGCTTGATAGGCATCGGTGAGGTTCGTGAACTCATAGGCCATGATATAACACCAGTTACTACTATATAGTAGTTACTAATATATAAACATTTCTCAAAGGAAGGCCTACCCTTTATAAATAGGCCTTTGGGGCCTGTGCCTCCGGAGCCGTTGCCGGGGGTTTGGTCCTCTGTCTATCTGTTATGATGGATGAGCGTGCTTACATCCAGTCGAACATGAGCTCCATGGTGCTAGGGGTGATCTCCTCTATCTGGTTGATGTATCCCTGCATCTGCGCTTTGTTCTTGAGGATGCCCTGGTAGTAGACGTCTCGGGCCTCGCCGAGTGTCTTGGATGTCTGGTAGAGATCTTGAGCGCGTGATGCGGAATCCGTCTTGTAGGAACCGCCGATGCGACCTATACCGGTCT
>Ga0187833_10002101_pt1 | contig 21845 bp, 21 predicted proteins | sample ETNtaG_37_FD_167968 | JGI IMG/M metagenome (GOLD analysis project Ga0187833, IMG submission 167968) | Marine microbial and viral communities from oxygen minimum zone, Eastern Pacific Ocean - ETNP2014_SV_400_PacBio MetaG (Illumina Assembly) | ecosystem: Environmental > Aquatic > Marine > Hypoxic...
GCAAATAGTTTTAATTCTTTTCTTAACTTCAATAATCCTCTTTCGGGTTTTTTTGAAAATTCTAAATTATCCCATTTAGGTCCTCCGCAAGCTCCTAAAATTACCGCTTCCGATTCTAGGGCTTTATAAAACACTTCATCCGTAATTGGATTTTTATGTTTTTCATAAGATGCTCCACCTATCAAATCTTCATCAATTTTAAAATCTAGAGATTTTTTTGAATTGAGCCAAGTGATTATTTTTTTAACTTCCGAAACAACTTCCGGACCAATTCCATCTCCAGGTAATAACAAAATTTTTCTATTTTTGACTTTAATCATTTTAATTTATCCAAGGTTTGTTTTTTTTTATTTTTTTTTCATAAGAAGATATTTTTTCTGATTTTTCCAAAGATAGAGCAATATCATCTAAACCATTCAACAAGCATTTTTTCTTAAATAGATCAATTTCAAACTTAATTTTATTATTTCCAAATAGAATTTCTTGTTCAGCAAGGTTTATTTCTATGCTTTCTTTTCTTTCTGAGTACTTAATTAGTTCCTGAATTTTTTTTTCATTCAATGTTATTGGTAACATACCATTTTTAAAACAATTGTTATAAAATATATCTGCAAAACTTAAGCTTATTATACATTTAATTCCAAAATCTAACAGAGCCCAGGGAGCATGCTCTCTTGATGATCCGCAGCCAAAATTTTTTCCTGCTAACAAAATTGATGTACTGTTATAAGGTTCTTTGTTTAACATAAAATTTTCATTTTTTTTGCCATTTTCTTTGTAACGCATTTCAAAAAAAAGACTTTTTCCAAGGCCAGTTCTTTTGATGGTTTTCAGAAACTGTTTAGGAATAATCATATCAGTATCAACATTCATCATTGGTAAATACGCGGGCACGCTTTTTAAAGTTACAAATTTTTCCATTTTAGTTTAAAAATTTCCTTACATCAGTTAAATGGCCATTAATTGCAGCGGCGGCGGCCATTGCTGGACTAACAAGATGAGTTCTTCCGCCGCGACCTTGGCGTCCCTCAAAATTTCTATTTGATGTAGAAGCACATCTTTCTTTTGGTTCAAGTTTGTCAGCATTCATGGCCAGACACATTGAACATCCTGGCTCTCGCCAATCAAATCCTGCTTCTTTAAATATCTTATCTATTCCTTCCTCTTCGGCTTGTTGTTTAACAAGACCCGAACCCGGAACAACCATAGCGCTTAAGTGTTGGGCAACTTTTTTTCCTTTTATAATTTTAGTCGCATCCCTTAAGTCTTCTATTCTTCCATTAGTACAACTGCCGATAAAAATTCTGTCAAGTTTAATATCCGTTATTTTGGTATTTGGCCTAAGTCCCATATAATCTAGAGATCGATTCATTGATGCTTTTCTGTCTTTATCTTTTTCTTTTTCTGGATCAGGAACGTTACCTGTAATTGGAACGACATCTTGTGGAGACGTTCCCCAGGTTACCATGGGACTAATATCGTCTCCTTTTATTTCTACTTCTTGATCAAATATTGCATTCGGGTCAGATTTAAGTTTAGACCAATATTCCACAGCCATATCCCAATTTTTTTTTCCGGGTGACATGGGTTTATCTTTTAAATATTGGATAGTTTTTATATCAGGTGCGATTAATCCTGCTCTTGCGCCACCTTCAATTGTCATATTACAAATTGTCATACGTTGCTCAATATTCAAACTTTCAATTACAGGCCCCGCATATTCAATTACCATTCCTGTTCCGCCCGCTGTACCTATTTTTCCTATCGTTTGTAAAATTACATCCTTAGATGTGACTCCTGTTGGTAGTTTTCCAGTAACATTTATTAACAGATTTTTTGCCTTTTTTTGTATCAGTGTTTGGGTTGCCAAAACATGCTCAACTTCAGAAGTTCCTATACCAAAAGCTAATGCACCAAAAGCTCCATGTGTTGCTGTATGACTATCTCCACAGACAATCACTGTTCCTGGTTGAGTAAATCCTTGTTCAGGTCCAATAATATGAACAATTCCTTGTCTTTTATCTTTCATGTCAAAAAGCTCTATACCAAAATCTTTGCAATTTTTTTCAAGGGCTTCAACTTGAGTTTTGGAATCTTGATCATCTATACCTTTTGATCGATCAGTCGTAGGCACATTATGATCAGCAACGGCTAAGGCTAGATTTGGTTTTCTTACTTTTCTTTTTGACAATCTTAAACCTTCAAAAGCTTGTGGACTTGTAACTTCATGTATCAAATGCCTGTCAACATATAGTAACGTCGTTCCATCATCTTGTTGATGAACTATATGTTCGTTCCAAATTTTATCATAAAGAGTTTGGGGCATTTTAGAAAAAAAATTATTTCTTTTCAGTTTTTAATTTTTCTTTTTTAAGTTCAGCTTTTGGAGTTTCTTTCTTTGACTCTTCTTTTTTTTCTTTTTCGCTTGCTGCAGTAAATACTTTATCAGTTTCTGTTTGTTTTTGGATGGGTGGTGGCACTTTAGTTTCTATTGTATAATCTTTGCTTGTTTGTTCAGAAACATCTGCACCAATCTTTTTCTTAATTTTCTCAGAAATTCTTGCTGATTTACCTTTTCTGTCTCTTAAATAATACAACTTTGCCCTTCTAACTAAACCTGATCTTACAACCTTAATAGAACCAATAATCGGGCTGTATAATGCAAATGTCCTTTCAACTCCTTCACCAAATGAAATTTTACGAACTGTGAATGATGAATTTATACTGCGATTTCTTTTAGCAATACAAACTCCTTCGAAATACTGAATTCTCTCCCTTTTGCCTTCAGTAATTCTCACTCCAACTTTTATTGTGTCGCCTGCAAAAAATTCTGGAATTTTCCTTTTTGCTAAAATTTTTTTGACACTCTCCTTATTTATATCCTCTATATTTTTCATTTTTCTTTTTTATATTTTTGCCACAAATCGGGACGCCGGCGTCGTGTTATATCCTCAGATTGAGTCAAACGCCAGTCCTTAATTTTCTTATGGTCGCCACCTAACAGTACTTTAGGAACTTCCTTTTCTTCCCATTTTTGAGGTTTCGTATATTGCGGGTATTCGAGAAGGGATCTTTCAAAGGATTCCTCTGATAGCGAATTAGGATTCCCAAGTACTCCTGGAAGTAATCTAACAACCGTATCAATAACTACAAATGCACCTGTTTCGCCCCCTGATAAAACAAAATCCCCAATACTAACCTCTTCTATATTTCTCGTTTCAAGTATTCTTTCATCCACTCCTTCAAAATGGCCACAAATAATATTTATATTTTTTTTTAAAATTTTTTTAGCGTAAATTTGATCAAATTTTTTTCCTTTAGGTGTTAAATAAATTATCGTTTCTTCTTTATTTGAGATATTCTTATCTAATGAATTAGCTAGAATATCTGCTCTCATCACCATACCACTTCCGCCACCAAAAGGTGTGTCGTCAACTGTTTTGTGTTTATCTTCTGTATAATCTCTAATATTAATTATTTCTAAAGACCATATTTTTTTATCAAGTGCTTTTTTATAAAGACCACTTGCTAATGGCCCCGGAAACATTTCGGGATACAAAGTGAATACTCTTACCTTCAACATTTACTTTTTCTTAGGTTCTTCCTTCTTCGGTTCTTCTTTTTTAGGTTCCGCTGCTTTTGGGGCTTCCTTCTTCGGTTCTTCTTTTTTAGGTTCTGCTTTCACTCCTTCAGTTGCTGGCTTTTTATCTTCTGATTTATCTTTTTTCCTATCTTTTTTTGGAATTGCTTTGAGTGGATTGTTGCCTTTAGGGGGCATTGGAATAATTTGTGCTTCTCCTAATATTCTCGAAACTCTCAAAGTTGGTTTGGCTCCCTTACTTAACCAATGTTTTACTCTTTCAATTTCTAAATTGACTCTTTCTTTTTTATCTTTCGGAAGTAATGGATTGAAAAAACCTACTTTTTCAATAAATCTTCCATCTCTTGGAAATCTACTATCCGCAATTACAATTTTATAAACTGGTCTCTTTTTAGCTCCACCCATTGATAATCTAATTTTAAGCATATCTATTTATTTCCTTTCTTTTATTTTGGTAATTTCGTAGCACCAGTTTCCATATAAACAACTTTTCCGTCTTTATATTTATAGTAAGTCATTACTGCTTCTTTATTTCCATCTTTATAACTTGCAAAAGCATGCTCAAATCCAACTTCATCATTTTCAAAAAGAACTCTGACTTTTTCTTTTTTAACATCTTTCATACCTAGCCATTTTAAAATATCTTGTTTACCTAGTTTGTTTCCAGATGAGTGCATTAAAAATTGATAATCATCATGTATCATTTTTTCTCCTGCAACCACATCTCCATCGTTTACTATTTTTGACATTTTTTCTATTATCGACATATTTTTTCCTTTCTATTTTAGTTGATTAAAAATTTCTGGAGGCATTCCACCCTTTGGATCACCTTTAGACATTTTTTTCATCATATTGGTCATCATTTTAAATTGCTTTAACAATTTATTTACAGTGGCTGTATCTGCTCCTGAACCACCAGAAATTCTTTTTTTTCTTGAACCATTAATAATTTTTGGATTTAGACGTTCTTTTTTAGTCATTGATAAAATAATTGCTTCATTAACCTTAATAATATTTTCATCTATATTTGCACTATCCATTTGCTTCTTGATCTTAGATACTCCGGGCAACATTGATAGCACACCTTCCATTCCACCCATTTTTTTCATTTGCCTGAGTTGACTTAAATAATCTTCCATAGAAAAAGATCCTGCTCTTAAATTTTCTTCAGTTTTCTTAATTTTTTCTTCATCAAGATCCTCTGCAGCTTTTTCAACAAGAGAAACTACATCTCCCATGCCTAAAATTCTGTTAGCTATTCTGTCAGGATGAAAAACATCTAATTGTTCAATTTTTTCACCCATTCCCATAAACTTAATAGGAGTATTTGTAGCAAACTTCATACTTAAAGCAGCTCCGCCTCTACCATCACCATCTACTCTAGTTAAAATAATTCCGGTTAAATCTACCGTCTTTTTAAATTCTTGAGCAACATTTACAGCAACTTGGCCAGTGAGTGAATCTGCAACTAATAACGTTTCCGTTGGATTTGCTACAGATCTAATTTCTTTAATTTCATTCATCATTGAAAGATCAATCTGAGTTCTTCCAGCAGTATCGAAAATTATTGTATCAACTCCACTTAAAGAAGCTGCATTAAGTGCTCGCTTAACTATATCAAGTGGTAATTGGTCCCTAACTATAGGCAATGTTTGTATTGAATTTTTTTCCCCTAATATATTTAACTGTTCTTGTGCAGCGGGTCTGTAAACGTCCAAACTTACCATTAAAGATTTTTTTTTATTATTTTTTTCTAAATATTTTGCTAGTTTTGCTGCTGTCGTTGTTTTTCCAGAGCCCTGTAAACCTACCAACATTAAACAAACAGGAGGAACTGCATTTAAATTTATTTCCGATTTGGCATCACCCAAAATTTTTACTATTTCGTCAAAAACAACTTTGACAATCATTTGTCCGGGTGATGTTGATCTAATAATTTCCTGACCAATAGCCTTTGGCTTTATATTTTTTATTAATTCCTTTGCAACGGGCAAGGCAACATCCGCTTCTAACAAAGCTTGACGTATCTTTCTTAAACCTTCATCAACCTGTTTTTCATTAAGTGAAGGTGCTTTTTTTAAAGAACTAAAAATTTCTTCAAATTTACTAGTTAAATTTTCAAACATATTTCATTTATTCCAACACCAATCGCACTAGTGGGCGAACCCTCGCTGACTAGTGTCGATCCCTTTGTTTCCAAAGGCACCGCAAAAAACTTTACTTTGCGGGAATAGTTCGCAAGCTACATATTGAGGTTCAAAAAGTCAATAAATAAAGATAAAAGTTAAACTATGGATAAATTAGATGCTTATAAAATGGACGGTTTGGGCAATGACTTTATAATATTCGATAAAAGAAAGAAATCTATTACTTTAACTAAGGATCAGATCATAAAAGTTTCAAGTAGGAAAAATGTTGGATGTGATCAGGTTATTGTTATTGATCAAGATAAAAGTAGCGATGCCTTTTTAACATTCTATAACTCCGATGGTGGAGAAACTTCTGCATGTGGTAACGGCAGCAGATGTTTGGCTTATTTGCTAATGAAAGAAAATAATAAAGAAAAAACATCTTTGAGAACTAAAGTTGGTATTTTGCACGCTGAGCTGGATAATAAAAATTTAGTACGTATAAATATGGGTCAACCAAACTTTGGGTGGAGGAAAATACCTTTATCAAAGGAAATGGATAATAAAAATTTAAAGATCAGAATTAACAGTATTGATGGAAAAGAAATTGAAGGTGGTTTTTCATTAAATGTTGGTAATCCTCATATAATTTTCTTCGTAGAAAATATTAATAATTTTAATTTAAAGGAAATTGGTCCAAAAATAGAAAATCATAATTATTTTCCTGAAAAGTGTAATGTTACATTAGCTAGTATTAAAAATAAAAAACATGTGAAAGTGAAAGTTTGGGAACGTGGTGCTGGTTTGACTAAAGCTTGCGGAACTGCTGCGTGTGCAACTGCAGTTTCAGGCGCTGTTTTAAAATTGAATGAAAGATGTGTAGATATAGAATTTTCGGAAGGATTATTAAATATTGATTGGAAAGAAGATAATAACATTTATATGACAGGCAAAGTTTCTGAAGTGAAAAAAATTATAGTTAATATTTGATTATGGGCATTTTTGATAAGTTTAAATTAGGTTTAAACAAAAGTTCAAAAAGTTTGTCGTCTGGTTTAAATGATTTAATTTTCAAAAGAAAAATAGACGAAAGCACGCTTAACGAATTGGAAGATTTTCTAATCCAATCTGATGTTGGGGTTCAGTCTGCAAAAGAATTAAGAGAAAAATTTGCAAATATAAAAATAAATCCGAAAACTTCAGGAAAAGATGAGATTTATAAAATTTTTTCAAGTTATATATCTGAAATATTAAAACCTCTCGAAAAAAATTTAGAAAATATAAAAAAAAATAATCCATGTGTAATTTTAATTGCTGGTGTTAATGGGGTAGGAAAAACTACTACCATTGGAAAATTAGGTAAAATTTTAGGTCAAAATAATAAAAAAATAATTTTTGGAGCAGCAGATACTTTTCGAGCCGCAGCTGTAGATCAATTAGAAATTTGGGCCAAAAAAATTAACGCTGACATTGTTAAATCAAATGAAGGTGCTGATCCAGCTTCGGTTGCCTATAAAGCTCTAGATCATGGAAAAAAGAATAATTTTGACTATCTCCTTATTGATACAGCTGGAAGACTTCAAAATAAAAAAAATTTAATGGATGAATTTAAAAAGATAACAACTGTCGTAAAAAAAATAGACACAACAGCTCCACACGAAACCTTTCTTATATTGGATGCAACAACCGGACAAAGTGCAATCAATCAGGTCGAAGAATTTAAAAAGATAACACCGATTACTGGAATAATCATGACAAAACTAGATGGTACAGCAAAGGGTGGAATTTTATTAGCGATAGGAAGAAAATTTAATTTGCCAATTGTAGCCCTAGGTATGGGCGAAAAAGAAGATGATCTTCAGACATTTAATTCTGAATATTTTTCAAATGCATTAATGCAATTTTAAAAATTAAATGAAAAAAATATTTAATTTTGCTCTTTACGATTTTGCAAATTCGGCTTTTACAACAATTATTATAACTTTTATTTTCGCAACATATTTTGCTAAACAAATCGCTCCCAATCCAGTTTTAGGACAATCTTATTGGGGATGGACAATAGGTATAACGGGTTTTTTGGTAGCTATAATTGGACCTATAGCGGGATCGTTTGCAGACAAAAAAAATAGAATCGTTTTTTTTATTAGGAGTTTTTCTTTGTTATGTATTTTGTTTACAGCGCTTTTGTGGTTTTCAAAACCATCACAGTCATATCTTTTGTACACATTAATAATAGTTGGTATTGCAAACCTTTTTTATGAATTAAGTCTGATTTTTTATAACTCTTTACTAAAAGATATCTCTACCAGTAAAAACTTGGGTAAATCTTCAGGTTTTGGATTTGCTTTAGGATATATAGGTGGAATTATAATTTTACTAATAAGCATTAAATTATTTATTGATACCGATCGTTTACCTTTCGGATTAACCAATGAAGAATCTCAAAATATAAGAGCTACTGCTTTATTAGTCAGTGTTTGGTTTTTAATATTCTCAATTCCATTTTTATTTTTTGCAATAAGAGAGACTAAAAAAAAAATAACCAAAAATATCTCATCCAATATCACAGATATTAAAAAATTAGTTTGGAATGGAAGATTTAGTGTATTAGGAAAATTCCTAATTGCGAGAATGCTTTATGCAGATGGTTTAAATGCAATCATAGTAATGGGAGGAATATTTGCCGTAGGTGTATTTAATCTCGAAATCAAAGAACTTTTAAAACTTTCTATACTTATGAATATAACAGCATTTATTGGTGCATTTGTAGGTGGCGTGGCAAATGATAGATTTGGATCCAAAATTGTTATTATTTTTTCATTAGTTGGATTAATATTTTCTTCAATTGCTATTCTATTTATTTATTCTAAATCAACTTTTTTTCTTCTAGCTGCGGTTAACGGTTTATTTATAGGACCAGTGCAATCTGCAAGTCGTGTCGTAATAACATCTTTATTAGATAAAAGTAATCAAGGTAAGGGATTTGGTTTATTTGCTACATCGGGTAAATTGACTTCATTTTTAGGTCCGCTGCTGGTAAGCACAGTTACTTTTATAACAGGTAGTCAAAGAATAGGATTTTCAGCAGCGATTATATTATTGTTAGCTGGATTAATTATTTTACTAAATATTAAAAGAATTTAATTTATTAAATTTTTTGAAATTAGAGGCTTATAGTATGAACATTTGTAAGTTGCATTTACATCTTTATAACCACAATTTTTTAACAAAGATGAAACAAAAAGATTATATTTATTGTCGCTCGAAAGTTTTTCAAGTTTATTATCTTTAAGGTTAAATTTAAAGTTAGATCTAATCGATTTTATTCCACTAATCAAAATTAAAGTTTCATTATCACTTAATAAATAATATGCATAATCTTCCGGAAAAACTGGAAGCTTATAGCTTGAACCTAGCTCTTGAACTTTTTTTGGAAACCAATCGTAAGTAATGACTGGGCTAATTTTTCCCGTATCATTAAATAGAATATACAAATCTTGAGGGTAATCTGTGATATAGTTAAATTCTTTCCCTTTCGCCAAAACAGCTTTTTCTCTAGATCTGAAATATAATGTAAATTTATCATCGTGTGATAACATTTTACCAACATTAAAAACCTCTTCAAAATCTTGTTTAATAGGCGAGATTTCGTTTGCTTTACCTTCAATATTAAAAAATAAGAAAAAGAATATAAAATATAAAAACAGTCGTTTCATGAGAAAACTATAATTTTAGACTGTGTGATTTGCTTGTTTAAATTGTGTCTTAATTTAAGCTCTGAATAAATTTTTTTAATTCATTCAAAAGTCTTTCATCATAATCCATCATATGATCGCCGTATTCTTGAACAAAAAAATGTTTAGGTTCATTAGCAAGCTTATATATTTTTTTTCCCATATATAATGGAACAATATTATCAACTTTTCCGTGCATAACTAAAATTGGACTTTTGACGTTCTTAATTTTTTTATCACTTTCATACTTATCCTTAAGCAATAAACTTACTGGCAGGAAAGGATATTTGTCTTTACCAACATCAGTCATAGAAGTAAAAGGAGCTTCTAAAATTACGCCAGCAAAATTCTTATTTTGTGAGATTTCAATTGCAACACCAGTTCCTAGGGACTCTCCATATATAATTATACTTTTTTCTGTAATTCCTTTAGAGTTTAACCATTTAATTGCACTTCTAGCATCTTCATAAAGTCCTTTTTCAGTTGGTTTTCCTTTATTGCCGTTAAAACCTCTCCAAGCAACAATAAGAAAATTGAGTTTCATATTTCCAAAATGGTTTAATTTTTCAATTCTATTTTCCAGAGATCCTGCATTACCATGTAAAAAAAGTAGTGTCTTATCACTATTAAGATTTTTATTATGATACCAAGATAGAAGTTCAACATTATCTTGTGTTTTAATTATTGTCTTTTCTACTGCTACAGATAGTTGATGACCATAATAGTTATTAATTTTTGGATGATATAATAAATTTCTCTGAAAGATGTATGTCGAGATAAGAAGCGCAAAATAGCCTAGGACAATAATTGACAGTATATTTGCTAAATAGTTCATTTTTACTAACCTTTTTTTAAATAAAAAATTCATTTTATATTCAAAATATTCAACCTATCATAGACCTTTAAAAAATCATGATAAAAGATTTTGAAATTAACGATATATTAATGATATTCCTAAAATTAATAAAAACAAAGATTGCGCTGTAGATGCAAAAAGAAATTTAAATAACAAAAAAAATGTGTTAACTCTTAACTATAAGGTAAAATCGGTTGAGAATAAGATTCTTGTTCTTAATCGAATGATCGAATAAAATATCGAATTTTATAATTTAAAAGAATTAAATGATTATACAGTGTGAAAGTTGTTCCCGAAAATTTATAGTTAAAGATAAAGATATTCCTAAAGAAGGAAGAATAGTTCAGTGTGGTTATTGTTTAGTTACTTGGCATCAAGTACCTGTCTCAGTTCCAGTTAGCGCCACAAAACCGAGTATAAATAAGAATCCTCCAATTGAAAAAGTTAAAGCATCAGATGGTAAGATCTATAAATTCTTAGGAGCGCAGTGGGGAGAATTATTACCTTCAGGAAAAACTGGATTACTTGCAAAAAAGAAAATTTCAAAAGAACTTAATAAGCTGACTGGAAGAAAAGAAAAAGACACTTCTAAAAGGAAAAAAAAAATAATCAAAGGAGTAGATCCATCATCTGCGGATATAGACAGCTCAAGAAGGTTGCCTGATATTTATAAACCAAAACAAGGGCTTGGTTTTTTTGGTTATATTTCTTTATTAATAATCATCGCACTTTCTATAGTGGGAGTTTTAAAAACTTTTGAAAAGGAACTGTTACTATATCTCCCCAAAACAGAATATATATTCGAGACATTTAACAACATGATTGTAATAGTCAAAGAGTTAATCAAATCTTTTTAGATTTAATTTATAAATCAATTTTAACCTTGGAAGGTTCGGCGAACGCGTGCTCATAAGCTAACTGATAATCAGGTTGATTCATAAACAAATACTTCATCACTTTTTTACAATAAGCTTTCTGAGATTCGACTATTTTTTTAAACAGTGGGTCGTTCATTTTTTCTGCAAGAACAATATCCCATGCTTTTAGTTGAGCTCGGAGAATTTCATCTGAAGTTTTATGTACATTAACCTGATGATCGTTCATCAATTTAACCAAATCGGTTGAGTATTTTTGAATCGCCTTCCAATAATTGTCCGAATTTACAGATTCTGTTGCATATTTTAAAATTGCTCGATGGTGTGGTTCCAGATTATTAAATTTGGTTCTATTAAATTCCAATTCAAATACTCCTATAGATTTATAATAACTGCCCAAATGATAATGTTTTGAAATTTCTTGCATACCAAATTCCTTATCCAAAGTTGGGTTGTTAAATTCTCTACCTTCGATCAAATCTCTTTCCATTGGTGTTTCCGTTTCAGTTTTGTCTTCTGGTAATTTCCTAACTACAAATCCCATTGCTGATAAAACATCCGTTACAATTCCTGAAGTTCTGTACTCCACGTCTTTAATTTTGGAAATTTTATTAATATGTTCTTCAAACCATCCTAAAGGTTGTGCTGGAGATGGCATCGCAAAAAAAGATATTATATTTAAGTTAAGTGATCTGAATATTTCTTCTAGTAATTTGCGGCCTCCACCATATTCGATCCAACCAATTAACTCTTGAGATGAAAAACCAAATGTTGGACCGCTACCAAATAACATAGCTGCATTATTTTTATTATACCAATATGCACTTGCGGTATGACCTGCATCAACAATACCTGCACTAACCGCATCTGTTATTTCTTCTGCTTTAACAATTGCGCCTCGTGGAAGCACTTCAAGCTTCATACTTCCACCTGCCATTTGATTAACTCTTTTTTCATAATCTTTTGCCATTTCAAAAAATATATTTTTTCCACCATTCCATGCTGCTTGCATTTTTAAAGTTACGGGCGCACCAAATGAAACATTTGGCATTGTTAGTGACGCAGCAACAGTAGTGGTAGCCACAGCGGCTTTAAAGAATTTACGTCTAGAAGAGGCTTTAATCTTTTTTGATGTTTTGTTTTTCTTTAACATCTGTTTACAATTATTAACACAGGGCGTGCACAAATTACAATCTGAAGATAAATTTAATTATTATGCATACTCAACTAGTAAAATTTTATAATATACTTATAAAATTTCTACTGTGAAAAAAATATGCAACTACCAAATAGACCCGATGTTTTGAGTTCAGATGGTATAGCAGCAACATCTCATCCTTTGGCTACTTTAGAGGCAGTCTCAATTCTTAAAAAGGGTGGGAATGCTATTGATGCTGCTATTGCGGCTTCAACGGTACTTTCGGTAGTAGAACCAAATGCTACAGGAATTGGTGGAGATTGTTTTGCAATAGTTTCACTAAATGGGAAAAGTCCCATAGCTTACAATGGATCAGGTATTGCTCCTGAGAAAGCTAAATTAGATTTTTTTATAAAAAATAATATTAGAAATATTGGTTTAGAAAGCCCACACTCTGTAACTATTCCGGGGGCAGTTCATGCTTGGGAAACAATTCATAAACAACACGGAAAATTAGATTTTCAACAATTGTTTTTAAAATCTATTGATTATGCCAGAGAAGGTTTTCAAATCACACAAAATGTTTCTGAAAACTGGAAAAAAAATGCATCAAAATTATGTAATAATAAAAATACAAAGAAAATATTTTCAAAAAATGGATTGTCTTATAATTTATCAGAAAAATTTAAAAATATTCCCTTATCGAATACTTTAGAAAAGATAAGTAAAAAAGGTTGCAAAGAATTTTATGAAGGAGATACTGCTCATGATATGGTTGGTTCACTTAATAAAGTTGGCGGATTACATTCATTAGAAGATTTTTCAAAACAAAAAACAGAGACGGTAAATACTATAAGTTCCATATATAAGGGAAAGACTTTGCACCAGTGTCCACCTAATGGACCTGGAATAACCGTACTTTTAATGATGAAAATGATAGAAAAGTTAAATATAGAAAATTATAAAGCTGATAGTGCTGAACGTTTCCATATAGAAGCAGAAGTTACCAAATTAGCTTACTCTATAAGAGAAAAAAATATTGGTGACCCAAAATTTGTAAACTTAAATCTTAAAAATATATTATCTGAGAAAGCTATCGATGAAGCTGTTAATAAAATTTTAATGAACAAATGCTACAATGTAGAAAAATTAAACATTCCAGCGCATCCCGAAACCGTTTATTTAACTGCGGTTGATAAGGATTTCAACGCAGTGTCTATCATTAATTCTATCTGCTATGCTTTTGGAAGTGGAATTACCACAGAAAATACGGGAATATTGTTCCAAAATAGAGGTACAAATTTTAGACTAGAAGAAAATCATCCTAATTGTATAGATGGGTTAAAGAGACCACTTCATACGATTATTCCTGGCATGGTTTGCAATAAATTAGATCAGCCGATTCTTTCTTATGGTGTGATGGGAGGTCAATACCAACCGGTTGGTCAAACACATATACTAAATAATATTTTTGATTATGGCATGAATCCCCAAGAAGCCATATCTTTTCCTAGAGCTTTTCATTTCAACGATGTTTATCAGCTTGAATCTGGTATTGATGACAAAATTGAAAATGATCTTAAAAAAAAAGGACACAAAACAGTTCGTAACAACCTGTATCATGGGGGCGCTCAAGCAATTCAAATTGATTGGCAAAAAGGATCATTAATCGGAGGATCGGATCCAAGAAAAGACGGATTTGCAAAGGGTTTGTAAATCAAAAATTAAGTGAAATATCTCGATGAATTGATCTGCACTTAGAGACAAACTTCGCTTGTTTTTTTGTTAAACGTTCTTGCAGTCTCAATCCAATTGTATTTTTTATCTTATCATCATATTCATTTAATCTTTTTAGTAGAGATTGAGAAGCTTTTTGCCTCCAATTGATTTCTTCATTAAATATAGCAACAATTTCATCATTTAAGTTGGCCATTTTTTCATCATCAACTTCCTCTTCTTGAATCATAGAATTAATTTCATCCAGTTTCTCAATTATTTCATCAACTCCTGTAATTTCGGTTAATTTTTCTAATAATTCATCAACTTTTTTTTCAATACCATTTATATTTTCACTTTCTATTTCGTGACTCAATAAATTCAAATTTTTTGAAACTGCTTTAAGTTGGATCGCTTCTTTTATAAACATTTTAATTTGGTTCAATTCTTCATAAGATTCATCAACATTTTTTCTATATTTTTTAGTAGCAATATATTTATTTTTATGGACATTTTTAAACTTCTTGTTTTGTTCACTCCAATTCTGGGGAATGTTTTCTTTTAATTCTCTTTTTTCAGATTCTAAATTTTTGATTTCTTTTTCAATTTTTTCTTTTTCATTCAAAATATCATCTTTATCTAGATGCCTTATATCAGATTTTAATTTTTTGATTTTATTATCTATTTTAAATATTTTTTTTTGTATTTTTCTTACTTTGAAATGTAGAGGCCGATAATCTTTCGTAAATAGATTATATTCATTTTCAGTTTCTTGTACTTTTTTTACTAAATCAAAAGTTAATAAAGCTTTTTCAAAATGCGAATTAATAATTTCAGTTTTATTTTCTGGAAGATAATTAAAATTTAGAGATTGGATGTTGGCGATATCATTTCTTAATTCTCTTTCATTGGTGTTGTAACTAGAAAACTTATATTCTTGCAAACAGTACTGTAGTCTTGGATTCATGGGTGGCGGGGCAACCTTTGATGTTAAGTAAGTTCGATTAGGTAAGTAGTTAACCAAAGTAGGATAAAAACCAACAATACCTAAGCCAATTAACTGTAATACAATAAATGCGACGGCACCTCTCCAAATATCAATGGTAGTAACTGATTTGGGTGCTACACCTTTTAGATAGAATAATGAAAAACCGAATGGTGGAGTCAGAAATGAAGTTTGCATATTTACGCCAATCATCACACCTAACCAAACCGCAGTAACGTTAGCCGATGTTTCTGCTAACAGAATGGGTGCTATTATAGGAACGACCACAACCGCAATTTCAATGAAATCAAGGAAAAAACCCAATAAAAAAATTACAGCCATCACAACAATAAATTGTGTCCAAAAACCTCCTGGTAGATCTTGTAAAAAATTTCGTACTAGTTCTTCCCCGCCAAATGCACGAAATGCTGCCGTAAGCATAGCTGCACCAAGAAGAATTATAAATACCATCGATGTTGTTATGCATGTTTCTGTAACAACATTCTTTAATACATTATCAATTTTATAAGTTCTCCAAAAACTCCATCCAATGCTAATAAAAAATGTAAAAACAAAAAAAGCGGTGACTAATATTGCAATGAAATTCTGTTTGCTCTCTATATTCTTAATATTTAAATCAAAGTAGTTAGCTAATAAAAAAATTATGACCAAAGAAATAAAAGAAATAATTATTGGAGTGAAGGCATTTTTTTGTCCTTTGGCAAGTCGATATCCTGCCATAATTGTTGCGCCAATCGCTCCTATTGAACCTGCTTGGTTAACTGTAGCGATACCTAAAAGAATTGATCCCAAAACTGCAAAAATTAAAGCTAGAGGAGGAATAATTATTAATAAAACTTTGAACCAAAATGCTGAATCAAATTTTCCTTCATACGGCACGGGCGGAGCGGCGTTAGGTTTAAATCTCGCATAAACAAAAATATATAGCATATATAACCCAACAAGAACCAAACCTGGTAAAAGAGCTCCAAGAAACATATCGCCGGCACTAGTAGAAGAAACTGTAAATTCTCCAGGCATATTAAATTGACCTGTGAATTTTTTATATTCTGCAGCCCTCATTGTATTTGCAACATCGGTAGCACTGCCAAGTTGGTCAGCTAAAATAATTAAAACGATTGATGGTGGAATTATCTGTCCTAACGTTCCCGAAGAACAAACAATGCCGCTAGCCAGAGATTTGTCGTATTTATTATTTAACATGGCAGGCAAAGAAATTAGCCCCATTGCAATAACAGTAGCACCAACAATTCCGGTTGTTGCCGCGAGCAACGCTCCTACAAAAATTACCGATATGCCTAACCCTCCGGGAATTGGCCCAAAGAGTTGGCCCATTGTAACTAATAAATCCTCAGCTATTTTAGAACGTTGCAACATTATTCCCATAAAGATGAATAATGGAATTGCAATAAGAGTATCTCCCTCTACTTCCCAATAAACGCCTCTAAAATTTGTAACTCCAGCTGTTAACCATTCAATCGGACCATCTTGCGCGAAGAAGGCGCTAACATCTCCTTCAATAAAATAACCAAATAATGCTGCCAGTAAGATAGAAACAATTGCTGAACCAGGAAGAGCAAACGCAACCGGGAAACCAGAGGCAAGCGTTGCCATCATGGTTAATATTAATATTAAAAGAAAAACTGTTTCCATATAAATGGTATTAAGAATTACTTATAATTTTAAAAGAATTTTTCATAAAATAACTTGTAAATTGAGTTAACATACTTAAAGCAAAAATGGCTAAAAAAGCCGCCATTAAATATTTAACATACAAACCGCTAGATCCTTGTTGGGTAACTTCAAAACTGAGCAGCGGGCTATTAATAATGCTTGCCTTACTGCTCATTCCTAAAAATATTATGGTTAGACAGAGAGGAATTCCTAGAAAAAAAGATCCAATCGTATTAGACCATGCCTTAACTTTATCACTAAAATTCGTATAAAGGACATCCACTCGTACATGTCCCTCGTGAATTAAAGCATGAGCGCTTGCAAAAAGAAAAAGTGCTCCATACCAAAAACGAACTAAATCTCCCATAAATGCCTGCTCGTATGAAAAAATAAATCTAGTAATTACAATCGTAAATTCAGCAAATACTACCAATATTGCGAGCCATATAAATCCAGTGGTTCGAGTAAAATATCCTAAAATCATAGAAAGAAATATTAATGGGAGGTGAATAAATTTAATTCTAAATGGGGGGCTTATTAAATTTAGATGCATTTGTTCATTAAAAATGACTGAAAGTAATTTTTCGGTTGCAAGAAATGAAATTAATAAATCAATTAATCCAATGATAAAGACCGCCCAAAAGGCTGAGCGAATTATATAGGCTGATAATGAAGATAATATTTCCGCGTCTTTATTTAAAGTTTGGTTAGGTGTCTTAAAAACAAATAAAATTATTAAGAGAATTGATATTATATAAAAAGATAGCTGACACAAAGAATATATAAATAGTGAATTTGAAATTGGATTTTTTAACTTTTCAAATCCAAACAATCCATAATTAGCAAATAATTTCTTCACTCCTGGCCAGTCAACCCAATAGTTAAGATAATTATTTATTAAAAAAACAAAGGTTATTGATACAATTACGTAACCGATAACCCTAACTAATCTTGATATTTTATAATCAGAAAACATTTTTACACCAATTAAAAAGGGCCCGATGTGGGCCCTTTAAAATATAAACTATTTAAAGCTTAAATTAAACTCCAAGTGCTCTGTTACGTTGTGCTACGTATGCTTGGTCGGAAAGTTTAGCCCAACCACCTATGTCTTTACGCGCCTGTACCATACTTTTATGAGTTCTGGCAGCTAAATCACTGCTTGCCACTACTTCCGCAAACACTTCTTCGGCTGCTCCAGCAAAAGCATCGTAAGTTTTATTATTAAACTTCATAACTTTTACACCGTGATCATTGATCAAACGAGATAACGCCGCTCCATTTTTGGCATTATATTCGGACATCATGACGTCATTTTCCATGGATGCCGCAGCTTCTATCATTATTTGATCAGATTTTGGTAGGCTAGTAAGCCATGACTTGTTACAACCAGCTGCTAGAAGCGAACCTGGCTCATGCATACCTGGATAGTAGTAATACTTAGCGGCTTCATGGAATTTCATAATCTCATCATTCCAAGGACCGACCCATTCTGTTGCATCGATAGCACCAGAAACTAGGTTTTCGTATATTTGACCACCAGGAAGTGAAACCGGAGATGCTCCAAGTTTTGCCATTACCTGGCCGCCTAAACCTGGAATACGCATTTTAAGACCCTTTAAATCACTTGCAGATCTGATTTTTTTATTAAACCAGCCTCCCATTTGAACTCCTGTATTTCCACACAAGAAATTTTTTAGTCCAAATTTTCCAGCTAGTTCATCCCAAAGCTGTTGACCGCCTCCAAATCTAATCCACGCATTAACTTCTGTATACGTTAAACCGAATGGCACAGCGGTAAAGTATCCCCAAGTTTTGTCTTTACCTACCCAATAGTAATCAGCAGCATGATACATTTGAGCATTGCCTGAGGCAACTTCATCGAATGAATCAAAAGCTTTTACTCTTTCTCCAGAAGCAAAGTACTGAACTTGAAAACGACCATCGCTCATATCCATAAGTCTTTGCGCAAACCTTTGAGCTCCAGTACCTAAGCCTGGAAAATCTCTCGGCCACGTCGTAACGATTGCCATCTCAACTCGATCAGCAGCAACTGCTGGTGCAGCCAAATTGGATGCGGCAGCAACGGCTACTGCACCTGTTGCAGCAGCAGCTTTAATAAACTTACGTCTTGAAGGAGTTTTAATCCTCTTCAACGTCTTGTTTTTTTTTGACATAAGATCCCCCTTATTTGTCATTTAAGTTAATTAACTTCCTTAAATTTAAACATATTCAACTCAAAGAGTCTTTAAAGAAACACTTCAAATAAAAAACGTAATGAAATTAGATTAAATTTTACAATCTATAGTAGAAATTTATTGCTCATCCTTATAAAGGCTTAAATACTTTGGACGGCAGCCAAGTAACCAGTTCTGGAAAAAGAAAAACCAAAACGAGACCGATTAGTTGCAATATAATGAAAGGTACTACTCCACGATAAATATCCACCATTGACACACTTGGAGGACAAACTCCTTTGAGATAGAAGAGTGCAAAACCAACGGGCGGAGTTAGGAAGGAAGTTTGTAGAGTTACTGCGACCAGCAGAGCAAACCATGTCAAATTAGGAAAGTCGACAACACCAAAACCATTAATCTGCAAATCAAGACCAGAAATTACTGGAGCCAACAAAGGTAGTATAATCAGACTGATTTCGATCCAGTCAAGGAAAAAACCAAGTAAAAAAACCAAAACCAAAACAAAGATGATCAAACCATTGGGGCCTAATCCTAATCCCGTAAGGGCGGATTCGATTAGTTGATCACCTCCACATTCACGCAAGACCAAAGCGAATATAGTTGCACCAACAAAGATCGCAAAAATATAGGCAGCGGTGTTCATAGTGTTAATCACCACTTCTTTTAAAATCTTCCAGTTAAAATTTTTATATAAAGCAGCAATCAATGTTGCTCCCAAAGCACCAACTCCAGAAGCTTCAGTAACAGTTGCTATTCCCATAAAAATTGATCCAAGAACAAGGAATATCAAACCAGCTGGAGGTATGATGTCATACAATGCCCGCAGAACATCTTTAAAATTAATTTCTCTATGATCTGCAGCAAGTGGAGCTTTTTCTGGATTAATTTTACAGTAAACCAGAATATATGCAATATAAAGAAAACCAAGAATTAAACCTGGAAAAACTGCCCCCATAAACAAATCAAGTATGGGAATCGATAATTGATCTCCCATGATCACCAGCATGATGGAAGGAGGAATTAGAATACCAAGACAACCTGATGCGGATATGGTGCCCAGTGCCAGCGCTTTATCATAATTCTGTTTGAGCATAACCGGTAAAGACATAACGCCTAACAGCACAACTGATGCACCAATGATACCTGTCGAGGCTGCAAGAATAATCCCGATCAAAGCAACGGTAATCGCCAAGCCACCTCTGACATTACCAAATAATCTTTGCATTGAGTGCATCATTTTTTTTGCAATTCCTGACTTATCTAGCATCAGCCCCATAAAAATAAACATTGGCAGTGCGATCAGTACCCAGTTATCCATAATGCCAAAGATACGACCAACCAAGAGACCGAGAGTATTGTAATCAAGCCCGGTCATTGTCCATCCCATAACATTATCGGTAAACCAAGCGATGCCACCGAAACCAATGCCAACACCAGCTAAAACCCATGCTACTGGAAAACCAGTAAAAAGTAGTGCGATAAAGGATAAAAACATCACAATAACAAGATAATTTTCAGCACCCATTAGCGACCTCTCTTATCATTAGATTTATTATTTTTCTTTTGAAGTTTTTTAAACTTTTTTCTTGATTGTTTTATATTCTCAAAAATTTCTAGTATTTTATTAGATCCAACTACATTTAAATATTCATGTTGTGTCATTATCTAGCATGTCCTTTATATCTAAGTTTGCGTTTAGGAATACGCAATTGCGGACGGAACAAATCGCCTCCCCACCATTCGGGTGCAGTTTCCTTCTGTGACCTAGAATCTGAAACAATTTTGTGTGGATATAGTAACAACACTATCTCTTGTGCCAACTTAGCCACTGAAGCAATCATTATTAATAACATCGTAAGTGGAATTACTGATTTAACAATCCATCGATGAGGTAACCCCATCGAGCTCTGGGAAGATTCATGATGAGTAATAGCATATATTGTATAATCAAGACTAAAATCAAAAATGATTATAGAGAACGGCATCAAAAGCAGAAGAATACCGAGAATTTCAAATATATGTTTAAGTCGTTGCGACATGTGTATACGGGCAATGTCAATTCGGATGTGTGTATCATTGGTGATTGCATACGCTAAACCAAACATGAATGGTACGGAATAAAAGTGCCACTGTAATTCTTCCATTGGCACTAATGGCCACCACAGAAGAAGCTCGTTACGGTGAAAACCGTAGCGCAATGTAACTGCAGTCAAAATGAGAAAAATTAGTACCACGTTCAACCATGCGGCAACTTCAACAATGCGCTGAACAAATCTATTAAGATATGCCACGAAAGGTATATGTACGTCCTGCGTATCGATTAATTCGGTTTGTTCTTTATCATAAGACATTAAAAAATCACCCTCCGTAACTGTCTTGTCTCAGTATGACATGAAAAAAACCCTTTGCAATTTGTTTATTGAAAACAGTTTTTATTCACATAATACAACTATGGCGGAGCCATAAAGCTCCGCCTGATAGTTTGTTAGGTTAACTTTTTAACCTTATTTACGTTTTGTTCCAGGACGCGGCAAATATGCCCATTCGTTCCAGATTGCATAGTTTGTACGAAATGTTTGAAGATCATCCCAAACTACTTTGAATTCAGGATCTTTTGCAATCATTTCAGCAACCACTATATCCCACTGTTCTCTAAACGTATCTAGCATCTTATTAGACCAGTACTTGTTTATTGTACCTGCTGCAGCGTTTTCTTTCATTGTATCAAACTGCATAGATTCACCCATGGCCAACGCGTCTGCCATAACTGCTCTACAAGCTAACTCAACGATCGTACGTTGTCCTTCGCTCATCTCGTTGTTCCAAGTATCCTTGTTAACAATCAAGTCAAACAAAGTTGCTGGTTGATGCCATCCAGGAAAGTAGTTGTATTTCAGAATTTTATTTATACCCAATCT
>Ga0187833_10002102_pt1 | contig 21820 bp, 22 predicted proteins | sample ETNtaG_37_FD_167968 | JGI IMG/M metagenome (GOLD analysis project Ga0187833, IMG submission 167968) | Marine microbial and viral communities from oxygen minimum zone, Eastern Pacific Ocean - ETNP2014_SV_400_PacBio MetaG (Illumina Assembly) | ecosystem: Environmental > Aquatic > Marine > Hypoxic...
AAAACAGAAATATAGAAATAAATGAGCTAGAGAATTGGTTTCAGGATGTCAAAAATTTTCTTTCAAAAGAAGAAATTGTTTCAGTTAGAGAACTAATTTTGTATAAAAAAATTATAGTTTTTATTTTAAAAAAGAAATCATTATCTGCAATACTTCACATTTTGAAGTTCCCTAATAATTTTAAAAAAGCAAAACTTTTATTAGCATTATTATTGCCACAATTTATTTTAGAAAAAAAAAAGGAGTTCTAATTTAAATGATTAAAGATTTTGTAAGAAAAATATATATTTCTAAGCAATTTTCTTATCTAATAAATCTTATTGCTTCTCCATGGAAAGGAAAGGGAGCCATATTAATGTATCATAGAATTTTACCAGACGAAAAAATAAAAGAAGAATCAGATATCGGATTAGCGATTTCATGTTCTAATTTTGAAAATCAAATAAAGATGTTAAAGTCAAAATACAAAATATATTCCATGGATGAATTTATTGATAATCTTAAAAAAGGGAAAAGTAAATTTATGTTAACTATAACTTTTGATGACGGATATAAGGATAATTTACTTTACGCACTTCCAATTTTAGAAAAATTTGAAGTTCCAGCTTTAATTTATATTACAACGAATTTTTTGGAACAAAATGTAAATTTATGGTGGCATGAATTAATGGAGACCATTCAAAATAGATCTGCAATAAACTTTAATTATGAAAAGCAAAATTTTGATTTTATTTTAAAAAACCAGAAACAAAAATTTTCAACATATAATAATTTAAGAAAAATATTTTTAAAGTTAAAAATTGATAAACAGATTGAACTCTTAGAAAAAATAACAGGTACAAAAAAAAGAAAAAATTATTCAAAGATTTGTTTAAATAAAAAAGAAGTTAAAATTTTAGATAATCACACTTTAATAACAATTGGTTCTCACACCCATAATCACTTAAATTTAAAAATTTTAAGTAATGAAGAAATACAATATGAAATAAATAAATCTTTAGAAATTTTAGAAGATCTACTTAATCACAAAATAAAACATTTTTGCTATCCATATGGGGGTAAAACCCATGCCTCAACTAGAGAATATAATATAATTGAAAAGTTAAATTTATCTTCCGCAGTAACAAGTAGGATTTATCCAATTAAGTGTTACAATCCATTTTCTTTACCAAGGATATATGTTGATAAAAATATTTGTGACAAAGCACTTATGAATCATTTAAGTGGTTTTTATAACTTAGTAAATAAATTCTTATAAAATTAGGTAATTAGTGTCTCCATATTTCTATGCTAACATATAACGACTTATTTTAGATTTATCGATTACTATCTTACCGTAGTTGTGAAAAAAAGAATTAGGAATCAACAAGCATACTCATTGAATAAAGTTAAAAAATGATTAATCGTCTCACGATAATTAGTAACGAAAACATCTTTCAAAATAATAACGTTTTCTTTTGTGATAATGTTGATATGAAATCCATACCTGAAGGCCTCAGCAAAAATTTTGAAACTTTACTGATTTCAAGAAAGTCAATAGCTAAAGGATCTCATCAAATTAATTTTAAAAAAATTAAATTAGCATCAAATATATTTACATATTTGTATAATATTTTTAAAACTTTTAAGCAGGAAGAAAAAAATTATCTGATAATATCTATTACTCCCTACACATTTTTTGCATATTTAATTTTATTTATTTTTAAAAAAAAAATTTTTGTTTATTTAAGAAGCGATGGTTATGAAGAACTTAAAGCTATTTTAGGATTTATTGGACCTTTAATTTATCACATTATGTATACCGTTGTTACTTTCAAATCTAATATTATTATCTGTCAAAAAAGATTGACTAAAAAAAAAAGTGTTTTAGTTTTTCCTTCAGAATTAGATGCTAATTGGAAAAATGCTATAGCAAAACCTTTGCTTGATAAACCAAGACTTTTATATGTAGGAAGAATGAAAGTTGAAAAGGGTATATTTTCTCTTTTTAAAATATTTGATGAATTGAATACAGATGTTGAACTTTCAGTTGTTGCAAAGACTGAAGATTATAAAATGAATAATAAAAAGATTAAATTTATTAATTTTGAAGATAATGTTTCTGCATTAATTAAAATTTATGATAATCATAATATTCTAATTTTACCCTCTTTTACCGAAGCTCACCCTAAAGTAATAGACGAATCTTTAGCAAGAGAACGACCAGTGATAATTTTTGAAGAACTAAATCAAAAAATTCAAAACAGATATGGCGTATTTGTTTCAAAAAGAAATAGTAAGTCGTTCACTGAAACAATTGAATTTATAATGAGAAATTACTCTAATATTCAAGAAAGTATGAAAAGAAATATGCTTCCAACCAAGCAAGAATTCATTTCTCAAATGACTCAAATTTTAAGCTGAAATTAAATGATTTATAATCTAAAAAATCTGTCATGAAATTAAAGCAAGTTTCTACAAAGGATTACAAAGAAATAAAAAAACTTTTTAAAAGAAATAATAATAAGATGATTACTTTTAAACGTTGGATAAATTTATGGAAAAAAAATCCTAGTCTAAAAAATAATAAAATAAAATGGATTAAAGGATGGAAAATAGAAAAAAATAAGAAAATTGTTGGACATATAGGAAGTTTTCCAATGCAATATTTTTTAAACAAGAAACGTTTTCTTTGTTCTGTATTGCAAGGTTGGATAGTAGACAAACAATTCAGAAACCAGTCAATTTTGTTATTAAAAAAATACTTTTCACAATCAAATGTTGATTTCTTTTTAGGCACTGCCCTTAATGAAAAATCCAGTAAAATTATGAAAATGATTAAAGTTAAGGAGGTGCCAGTTGAAAGTTTAAATTATTCTTTGGTGATCGCTTTAAACTTACCAAATATAATAAATTATTTTTTAAGAAATAAATCTTTTCCATTAAAAAAATTTTTTTTGAATTTTTTTTCATTGGTTTTATTATTATTTTTTAAAAAAAAAATAAATTATTGGAAAAATAAATTTTCCATTAAAAATATAGTTCAGTATAAAGAAATTGACGAAAAATTTAATCTTTTGTGGATAAGAATTAAAAATTCCCAAAAAAATAAGTTATTACTTCAAAGAGATAAAAATTGGTTAAAATGGCACTTAGATTATTTTATTAAAAGTAAAAAGGCTTGGATATATTTAAGTATAAAAAATGGAAAGATTAATGGGTACACTATCTGTATTGAAAAAAATAATTTAAAAACAAAAATTAAATCTGCGTTATTAATTGATCTAATAACATTTCATGAATCTAGCAAAACGTCAAAAGATCTAATCGGAGCAAATATTGCTGAGGCGGAAAGAAGGAGTTGTGATATATTCGAATTTAGAGGATTTAATAGTAAAAAAATATCATATATGAAGTTTTTTAAACCATTTAAAAAAAAATTACCTAACAATCCTTTCTGTTATATATCAAATAATAAAAAATTAAATAAACTGCTAAGTCAAAGTAAATACTGGTGTCCATCTTATTTAGATGGTGACGCAATTGTTGCTCTATAAATCGAAATATATTGACCTAGAAACAAATTTCAATTATTTAATCTTGATGGTTACAAAGAGTAGTGTTGAGAAGTTTATAATAAAAGAATTAAGTCGTATCTGCAAAGAACCGCAAGATTCATTTTCTGCTACTACACAGTTAGTTGGTGAAAATAGATCAATAAAATCTATGCAATTGGTTGAACTATTATTGAAAATGGAGGATTACGTAGAAGAGAATTTGAATAGCGAATTTAATTGGGCAGATAATTCTGCAATGTCTGAAACATGGAGTATTTTAAGAACCGTGGGATCACTTGCGGAACATGTTATTGAATTAAACTCTAAGAAATGAAAAAAATTATTGTTTCTGGTTGCTCTTCAGGAATAGGATATTTTCTTGCAGAAAATATAATTCAATCTGGCTATAAAGTAATCGGTCTAGCTCGAAATGAGCCAAAAGAAAAGTATAGTTTTGATTTTGAAAAATGTGATATCAGAAATTTGGATTCGGTAAAAAGTTTTTTTTCAAAAATAAAAAAAGATAAAGATATATATGGATTATTAAATGTTGCGGGTGTAGCTTCGATGAATTTATTGGCTTCTACGCCCGAGAAAACAATTAATAATATAATAAATACCAATTTGATCGGAACAATTTATTGTGTCAAAGAAGTGATACCGTGTTTTGTGAGATCACGAGTTGGAAGAATAATTAATTTTTCATCATTTGCTGTTAAAATAGGACTTCAAGGAGAGTCTGTTTATGTAGCATCAAAAGCTGGTGTTGAAGGCTTTACAAGATCTATAGCAAGAGAATTGGCACCATTAAATGTAACTGTCAATTGTATTTCACCAGGCCCAATTCAAACAAAATTAACCAGTAAAGTTCCATCTTCGTATATTGACAAAGTTATCAAACAACAAATTATAGATAAACAATGTACAAAAGAAGATATTTTAAAGTGTACTAAATTAATATTAAACAAAGAAAGTGACAAAATAACAGGAGAGAATTTTATAATAGGAGGTTATTAGTTGATTCAATTTAAGTTAGAAAATGGATTTAAACTGGATTTAGAAAAATCTGACAAAGTTTTTACTCCCACCGGAACAACGGAAGCAATAATAGAAGCTGTGCTAGAAAATAATAATCAAAAAAAAAAAACTTTAGATTTAGGTTGCGGATGCGGAGTGATTGGACTGTCGTTGTTTAATAATGGTTTAATAAATGAACCTTTATATGCATCGGATCTTAGCGAAACAGCAATTGAAAATGTAATAATAAATGCAAAAAAAAATTCATGCAAAGTTGTCGTAAAAAAAAGTAATTTACTTTCCGAGTGGAAAAATCAAAAATTTGAAATGATAGTATGCGACGTTTCTTCAATATCTGAGGAAGTGGCTCCTATATCTCCATGGTTTAATTCGACAGATTGTATAACAGGGCCCGGTGGCAATAAACTAATCAACAAAGTAATTGAAAATATTGAAAAATATGCATCAAAAGAAGGATGTAAATTTTATTTTCCTGTTATTTCATTATCTGACGTAAACTCAATAAAATCTCACGCACAAAAGTTTTTTAAGAATCTAAAAAGGGTTAAAAGAAAAAATTGGCCATTACCGAAAACAATGCTAAATAAAATTGATTTTCTTAGAAAATTAAAAAATGAAAATAAGGTAGATTTTAAAGAAAGATTTGGAGTAGTGATTTGTTACACTGAGGTTTACGAAGCTATTTTAGGTGGTTAATTGAGTAGCATTTGTGATATTTTAAAGAAACAGTATTCTAGCAATAAATCTCTGATACTTCATAGAAATTTTCAAATAAAATTCGAAGATTTATTTGAGTCAGAAGAACTGGATCTAAAAAAAATTAAAAAAGGTAATGTTGTAGCTATCATAGGTGACTACGACAGTTTTACAATAAAAACTTTTTTAAAATTAATTGACAAGAAAGCTATTATCTTACCTTTAACAAAAGATACAAAATCAAGTCATCGTTATTACTTTGAGAAGGCTTGTGTAGATTATGTAATAAAGAGTGGAAATATTATTAAAATTAAGAACAAAAAAACAAATAATTTACTTTCTGAATTCAGAAAGAAATCTGATGCTGGGATAATATTATTTTCTTCTGGAACAACTGGTAGACCCAAAGCAATTTTGCACTCTTTGAGCACAATACTAAAAAGATATACTGGCAAAAAGAAATCGTTGATAACTATGAATTTTTTACTTTTTGATCATATAGGCGGAATTAATACTTTGCTTTATACCTTATTCAATAATGGACAAATAGTTATACCATACAAGAGAAACGTAACAGACGTAGTTAAAGACATTGAAAAATTTTCTGTAGAACTTTTACCAACTACACCAACTTTTTTAAGAATGTTACTGTTTGACACTAATTTAGATTTAAAAAAATTAAAATCTCTAAAAATCATAACATATGGAGCGGAACTAATGGATGAATATACATTACAACACATATCAAAAATGCTTCCAAACGTAAGTTTGAGGCAAACTTATGGAATGTCTGAAATAGGAATTTTAAAAGTTAAATCTGAGAGCAATAATAGTTTGTGGATTAAAATTGACGGAGAAGGAGTTAAAAAAAAAATAGTTAATAAAGTACTTTATTTAAAAGCAAAAAATAGAATGTTTGGTTATCTTAATCACAAAAGCCCATTTGATAAAAAAGGATGGTATAACACTAACGATATAGTAATGCTAAAGCAGGATGATCATTTAAAAATTATTGGAAGAAAATCTGATGTTATTTCAGTTGGTGGTTTAAAAATTTTGCCAAGCGAAATAGAAAGAGTAGCATTAAAGAATGATAAAATAAAAAATGCAAAAGCCTTTGGAAGAAATAATCCTGTCACTGGGCAGCACGTTGAAATAATTTGTGAACCAAAAAAAAATTTAAAAAATTATCAGCAATTAAATATGAATTTAAAAATAAATTTTGAAAAAGAGCTTCATGAAAACTTTATCCCTTTGAAGATAAAGTTTGCTAAAATAAATTACTCATACAGATATAAGAAAAGATAGTTTTAAAATAAAATTTAGAAATTGAAAAAAATAATCCATTTATATATAAAAGAAATACTAAGTTTATTTCACCTAAATTTTTTAAAATGATTTAAGAATATTAATAACTGTTTAAGTATTAATAAAAATACTGTACATTTAATATTATAAAAAATAAATTTGATGTCAGAAAAAGATTTTATACAACAATATTTGCAAGATTTTTCAACTTTGGTAAAACCAGATTTGACTATTGTCGAAAAAATTATAAAAGTAAAAAATATCTTAGTCGAAGCAAATAAAAGCAATAAAAAAGTTATGATTTTTGGAAATGGGGGCAGCGCTGCAATCGCTAGTCATTTTAGTGTTGATCTCACCAAAAATGCAGGCATTAGATGTTTTAATTTTAACGAATCTGATCTTATTACCTGTTTTTCCAATGATTATGGCTACGAAAAATGGGTAGAAAAAACAGTAAGTTTTTATGGAGACAAAAATGACGTTTTAATTGTAATTTCCGCAAGTGGTAAATCAAAAAATATGATTTATGGATGTCAGGCCGCTAGAAAAAAAAAATTTTCTAATGTTATAACTTTTACTGGAATTGATAAAAATAATCCAGTATCCAAATTGGGAGATATAAATTTTTGGATAAATAGTAAAGCTTATAATTTTATTGAAAACATTCATCAAGTTTGGCTTTTAACGATTGTTGATTTGATTATTGGTAGACGTGAATATCCACCCAATTAAACCACATTTGCTAGTCGTTGGTGGTACAGGATTTATTGGTTACAATCTTGCATTAGCTGCGAAAAGAAAAGGTTGGAAAGTAACAAGTGTATCAATTAACAAGCCTAAAAAGCATAGATATATTAATGGAGTAAATTATCTAAAGATTGATATCAGCAATACAAAAGAACTTAAAAAAAAATTAGTCAGTTCTTTTACATATGTTGTAAATTTAGGTGGGTATGTAAGTCATAAATCTTTCGAGGATAAAAGAGATGAAATAACAAAGGCTCATTTTATAGGGGTGGTTAATTTAACAAAAATTTTCTATAAAAAAAAAATTAAAAAATTTGTTCAAATTGGAAGCAGCGTTGAATATGGAGAAATTAAAGCTCCACAAAATGAGAATCAGTATGGTTTGCCAAATTCTCCTTATGCTTTAGCCAAGTTGGCAGCTACACAATTTTTATTAATGCTTCATAATACTAAAAAATTACCAGTAGCCATTTTGCGTCTTTTTCAAGTTTATGGACCTAAGCAAGATGAAAATAGATTTTTTCCCCAAATTATCAAAGGCTGTTTAAATAACAAAAAATTTCGCACCTCCAAAGGAAATCAAGTGAGAGATTTTTGTCATATCGATGATGTTGTTAATGCAATTTTTTTGGCTTTGGATTCACAAAAAGCCAACGGCGAGATTTTTAATATTGGATCCGGTAAACCAAAAAAAATTAAATATGTAATAAAACAGATTCTCAAAATAATAGGAAAAGGAAAAGCTGAGTTTGGAAAAATCAAATATAGAGAAAACGAAAATATGAAATTATATCCTAATATAAAAAAGGCAAGAGATAAACTGAAATGGAGACCTAAGATTAATTTTAATCACGGCATCAAAATTGTCATCAATTCTTATAGATAAAAAAGTTAAAGTGATTTATTTTTTTTGGTTGCAAACAAAATTCCAACATTTAACCAAAAAAACGTTGCACTCGAAGTTGTAAAAAAACTTCCCGAAGATCGTATTGGCCAAATTTCAATAAACAACACTAAGATAATTGGTATTAGTAAAATTATCTCCGAATTTATTCTTTGATTATATTTTTTTAGATAATAAAAAGATTTTTTTAATAGAACAAGAAAAAATATAACCATTAAGCCAGTTCCTATTATTCCCGACTCACTTAAAAGCTCAAAATAATAATTATGTGGGTGATTTGAACAAGAAAATATTGAGATTCCCGATTCGGGCTGTAAGTGAGCATTTTTGGGCCCAACTTCCCAACATTTTATCCTAAAGGATTTTAAACCAAATCCAAATAATGGCTGCTCTTTCCATATTGCGATTGCAGTTCGATAAATTCTATTGTAGCCGGAATTATCTAGTATAATTATTCCCTCCCAATTTTTCTTAAATATTCCTTCCGACCACTTTGTTTTTTTCCCCTCTTTGTTTACTTCCGTTACTACGATATCTTTTTTTTTATTTATATTTTTATTAAATTCAACGAGATTAAAAATATTAATTTCGTTAACAAAACTCTTGTAAGCAACTTTTAACTTTGTGTCATTTTTGGCCAGAAGAAAAAAAATTGATATAAAAATAAGTAAACTCAAAGACATTACAAGTCTCAAATTTTTTATGAAAAGAATTATCAAAAAGCATCCAAATAAAGATAAGATCATTGGCATTCTATTTCCCGCCAATAGTATTGCAATAAAATGGAACACTATTATAAAAATAGATAACGAAGCGCTATAATTTTTGTTTTGAAAATTTTTGAAAATATAAAAAAAAGAAAAAAATGAAAATTTCTGCAAATATCCACCAGCAATTATCTCATTCCCGAATGGTCCAGTATTATGAGTACCATGACTTTTCAAACCAAATAAATCAAATCCGGTTATATATTGCAGTATAACATCAAAGCTTACAAAACTTGTGCAAACTAAAGAAAATAAAAACAATTTTTGTAAATTTAATATTTTATTTAAAAAGAGAATGTCTATGATAATAATTAAAATTATAAATCTAAATAGCATGAAGGATTTAAAAATGGGTTGATTTTCTAATGTCCAATCTTGTATTTTTTCATTTAATAATCCTGGATTTTGAAATTGAATTGTAGTTGATAAAAAGAAATACAAAAAAAAGAAAATTAAAATCCAATATGAATTATTAAGCCTAATAGTTAGTTGTTCTTTTTTAATTAGAAGCAAAGAGGTGACTATAAATAATAATAAATGTAGGCTTAATAAAAAATTACCAATTATAAAAGATAGGGGAAAGGTATAAAATAATATTTCAGCAAGCTTAATTTCATTAATTTTTTGATTTTTAATATCTTTTAATTTAATCATTATGTTTTAATAGAAATGAAAAAAACTTTATAATGTTTTTGAATAATTATCACCATTTTAAAAATAAAGAAATATCCATATTAATTTTTCTTTTTTTATCTTCTGTTTTGTTCAGAATTCCAGCAATTCTTTTATTAGGAGACATAAGTTTAGAAAACGAGTGGAAAGATATAGTTGGCAGCTCGATTGAACATGGGAAATTTTTATATAAAGGGTTACCAAATATATTTATGCCTCCACTGTATGCCTTTTACCTTTACTTTTTTTCAATTTTTAACTTAGAAGAACAAAATTACATACAGCTTATTTTATCATCACAAGTTTTATTATCTTCAATTTCGGTAGCCATATTTTATAAGTTAAATAAAATTTTTTTTTCACAAAAAATAAGTTTTTATAGTTCTTTATTATTCTCGTTATTTCCTTTGCACATTTATGTATGCAGTCAAATATCTTCCATAACATTACAAATTTTTTTAACAATACTATTTTTCTATTATTTTTTTGAATTTACTAAAGAAAAAAATTTTTTATCAATTTTTTTACTATCTCTAGCCGCGGGCTTACTCATACTTTTGAGAGGAGAATTTATCGTAATTTTTGTTTTAAGTTTTCTATATTTACTTATTTTTTTTAAAGTACAAATGAAAAGTATATTATTAATGGTATTAATAACTTTAATTATAATTTCTCCCTATTTAATTAGAAATATTTTAGTATTTAATTCAGTCACAATAACAAAATCTTTTGGTTACAATTTTTGGAAAGGAAATAACCCCAATGCGATTGTAGAGGGTTCAGTAATTCATAATGATAATTTGCAAAAGCAGATTGAAAATATACCTAATGATAAATATTATCCACTTAATTTAGATAAAATTTATTTAAGTGAGGCAATTAAAAATATTAAAAAAGAACCAAAAAGATATTTAATTTTATTTGTTAAAAAAGTTACGTCTTTTTTATTTATTGATATAAAATCTTCCCAACCAAATTATTATAATCCTTTACATTATTTACCTGTATTATTATTAGGGATAACATCGTTGGTCGGAATTGTTTTGTCAGACAAAAAGTCTTATCGATTAAATTATTTAATTTTAATATTTTTTGTCAATGTTATTATTTTTTCATCTTTTTTTATTCTTCCAAGATATAAACTTGCTATACTCCCCATACAAATAATTTTTACTAATATTTTTATTGAATATATTTATAAAAAATTCTTTAGACGTTATGAGTGAGGAGACTATTTTGAAAGAAAAAAATATTCCTTTAGTAGATGTAATTTTACCTAATTATAATAAAGAAAAGTTTTTAGAAGAGGCCATCAACTCAGTGATTGTTCAAACATATAAAAATTGGCATCTCTATATAATAGATGATAATTCAAGTGACAATTCTGAGGAAATAATCGATAAGTTTTTAAATTTAAAGAATGTAACAATTATTAAATTGCAAAAAAATAAAGGACCATCATTTTGTAGGAACTATGCTATGAGAATATCTAAATCAAAATATATATCTTTTATAGATTCAGATGATAGTTGGTTAAGTGAAAAATTAGAAAAACAGATAACCTTTATGGAAAAACATAATTTAAGTTTTACGTATACCGATTACACTCCTTTTTTTGAAAGTTTTGGTAAGAAAAAGATTAAAAAAAGAACATTTCTCAAAGATCATTTTGACTATAGAGCATTTATTAAAAATTCGTCTATCAATACCACCACGATGGTTATAGCAAGATCAATTTTGGGCAGTCATAGGTTCAGAAAAATTAAACTATTAGAAGATTATTTGTTCAAATGTAAACTACTTAAGGGTAACAACATTGCAAAAAAGTTAGATGAGGATTTGGCATTTTATAGGATTTTAAATAAATCTCGCTCAAGTCAAAGGCTAAAAAATATTTATTGGCTTTGGCATATCAATAAAAATTATAATAAATTAAATTTTTTTGATAATATCATTTCAGTTTTTTTCATTTCAATAAATTCAATTAAAAAATATGGAATTAAATAATATTATATTTTCATTGTTTCTAATATTTTTTGGCTATTTTTTTAGTAAATATCTTTTGTTAATTTTTAAAAAAACAAAATCTAACTTATTGGTTGATAATCAATTCCAAAAAACTCAAGCTTTTCATGAGAATTCTACCTATAGATTGGGCGGCACAATAATTTTTTCTTTGCTAGTTTTAGTTTTTTTATATTTATATTTTTTTAGGGATATTTTTCCTTCTGAATATATTTTGTTTTGTGTATTATTTTTTATTTTGGGTTTAGTAGATGATTTGAAAATAAATATCCCACCAAAATTTAGGCTTCTTATCATGATCACGCTTTTGATAACATTAGTGATATCTAATGAAATTTATATAAAAAAAACTGGATTAGAATTTTTAGACAATCTTGTTGCAATTGATATTTTTTCACTAATGTTTATTTGTTTATGTTTTTTATTTATTATTAATGGTTCTAATCTTATTGATGGTTTTAACGGCCTGTTAGGAATTCATTCCTTAATTATCTTCATCGTTTTATTTGTTATTAACTTAATTAATGAAAATAATAATCTTATTTATATTTCATTTTATGTTAGTTTGTTAACTTTAATTTTTCTTAAATTTAATTTTCCAAAAGCTCAAATATTTTTGGGAGATAGTGGCGCTTATCTTATCGGAGTATTAATTGCCATCTTGGTTATAAGGACAAGTAATTTAAACCCATCAATTTCTCCATTCTTTTTTTGCATATTGCTATTTTATTTATTTTTTGAAGTATTTTTTTCCTTTTTCAGAAAAATTTTTGTTGTAAGGCAGAGTCCGCTTCTTCCTGATGGTCAACACTTGCATATGTTACTTTATAAATTATTATTAAAAAAAAATAAAACAAAATTAAATTCAAATTATACAGTTTCGGTATGTATTAATTTGATTTATTTGTCGTTAATAATTCCTGGGATTATTTTTATGAACGAAGGTTTATTTTGTAGATATTATTTTTTTTCATTATTAATTGTTTACGTTTTTTTCTATAAAAAGCTTTATGAAAAGGTAAAATAAAATAATATAGGCTTACTATCGAAATTAGGGTGTGTAGTTCAGTGGTAGAACGCTACGTTGACATCGTAGAGGTCGCTAGTTCGATTCTAGCCATACCCACCACTTTTTTAAGGTTCCTCTTGACATTTAATCCCATCATCAAAAGTTAAACACACATCTTTTTGTTTTAGTTTATTTTCTTTAAATCTATTGAAAAATTTTTCAGCATCTAGAATATTTTCATGTCCAATAAATTTTATAATTTTATAAAAATCGTCTTTGCTAATACTTCCTTGTCCTTGTTTATGTAATTTATCATCATGAAAATAATGAAACATTATGCCGTGATAAAAATTATTTTTTATATTAAAATATATAAGTTTAGTTGTGGTGTCTGTTATTCCATTTTATATTTTTGGAAAATCATAATTATATTTATCAATAATTAGCTTCTCTTTTTTGCCGACGATATCTATACACTCTTGATCGTAATATTCAAGAAAGTTGCTCTTTCGTGATGATTTATTAGTCCTTGCCAAAGATTTAATTAATTTTTTTTCATTTAAATCTATTTTAATATTTAACATGTTTAAAAATTCAATAAAATTATCCTCTAAAATTTCATTTTTAATAGTATAATTTAAAATATTTTGATAGGTATCGAAATGTTTTAAATTCTCAAAATTTGCGATGGAATTATTAAATAATTGATCTGTCTTTTTTGAAAATAAACAAAGATAACGATACGTTAATTGTCCACTGAAATTATGTATTGAGCTTAAAGCATATCCACTACCATCATCATATATTCTTTCATTCAAAAACAATTTAAGCCAAGATCTAAAATTCTTTGGATTTTTTGAATCTGAAAATACTTCATTCCATTTTTTTAAGGGTTTTGTAAATTGTTGAAGAAAAATATATGGCGATAACCATGGCTTCGTTTTTAAACCCAATCTATTAAAATAAATTTTTTTCGTTGTTAATCTTGTATAAAGATCGCCCCATCCATCACAACCCTTCCCCCATAGAGAAACGTACCAATCCCAAGGATTTCTTATGGAGCCTAAAAAAAAAATTTTTGAATTATAAGTTTCTTTATTTGCCCTATTGTGCATCCCTATTTTTTTTCCACCAGGGAAATATTTTTCAAGGAGCTTTAAAATATGTACGCTTCCAGTTCTATGGAGTTCGAGGTAACACAAATCTTTTGATAAATACATTTTTTATAAATTTTAATTATAAACATTTTCATTTATATTTCTCAAAAATATTGATCATTTTTCTTAAAAACATTACACATTCCCGGGGATAATTTCCAACAGCCGTTTCTGCGGCCAAAACTAATCCGGCCGCACCCAATTCTAAAGTGTTGTAAATATCATTAGCCTCACCTCGTGTAGGATATTTATTTTTGACCATACTTTCTAAAAAGTTAGTAGCCACGTATACTTTTTTCTTTTTTATTCTAGCTAATCTTAATATCTTTCTTTGAATTATTGGAATAATTTCAACAGACACAGCTTTTGACAAATCACCACGATCAATAATAAATTTTTGTCCAGCTGATATAATTTTATCTAAATTTATAATGGAAGCTTTTGATTCAATTTTATAAATTTTAACCTGTTTTTCTAATAATTTGTTAAATTTAAACATATCTTTGTGTGAATTGGTAAATGATAAAGCAAAATGTCTAACATTCATTTTTTTTGCAATATCAATCGCTTGCTTATCTTTTTCTGTTATATAATTAAGTTTTATATTTCTGTTAACTATATGAACACCTTTATTATTTTCAAGCAAACCGCCTTCTAAAACTTTACAAGTTATTTTTTTAAAACCAACTTTAACAACTTTAGCTTCTAAGTTGCCAAAACCAATAGATAAAACATCTTTTTTTTTTATTTTTTTAAAACATTCTGGAGGATAAATTTTCAAATTACCTTTGTTTTTAAAAATAGTTAATTTACTGTTCTTTTTATAATTTTGTTTTTTTTTTATTTTTGTTCTAATTTGTGCACCCTCCGTATCGATACATATAGGTACTGTTGAAAATTTTCTAATAAATATTATTGTGTCTTTAAGTTTATTTATTTCTATATGAGACATGTTTAATCTTAATAATGAAATTTTATTATTATAAAATTTCAAATTTTTTTTATTAAGACTCGATGGACCTAATGTACAAAAAATATCTTTAGTTTTTTTCAAATTAATTTCTAGTTAAATTTAAATATCTACATATTAATACAATTTTTATAAGTTTTTTAGGATCATTTTAACTATTTACAAAAAACTTTAATAAATATATACCCTATGAGCCTGGTGATTATTGCGAAGGGGTAATACCCGATCCCATTCCGAACTCGGAAGTCAAGCCTTTCAGCGCCGATGGTACTTTGTCTTAAGACATGGAAGAGTAGGACGTTGCCAGGCTAAAAACACCATAAAAGATTATATTATGAAAGTAGTTAGTTCCCTAAAATCACATAAGAAAAGAGATTTGAATTCGAAACTCGTTAGAAGAAGGGGGCGTGTTTATATAATAAATAAAAAAAATCCAAAATTTAAAGCAAGACAGAAATAATGAAAAGCATAGGTTCTGTAAAAGAAAATCTTGATTCAGAGAAAAGAATTTCTATAACTCCAGAAACAACAAAAAAATTAATTGATCTAAAATTTAATGTCTTTCTCGAAAAAGATTATGCAAGCCACTTAGGCATTACCGCTGAAGAATATAAAACTCAAGGAGCAACTTTACTGAGTTCAGCAAAAGAAGTTTTAGAAAAATCTGAAGTAATATTAAAAGTTAATTATCCATCTGATGAAGATACAAATTCGATAAAAGATAAATCTATTTTAATTGGTCAATTTGATCCTTTTTCAAGTAAGGAAACACTAAACAAATTGATCAAAAAAGGTGTTAAAGTTTTTTCTTTAAATCTTCTACCAAGAATCACAAGGGCACAATCAATGGACGTTCTATCTTCACAGGCAAATTTAGCTGGTTATCGTGCAGTTATAGAGTCGATTGAAGAATTTGGCAAAGCTGTTCCAATGATGATTACTGCTGCTGGGACAATAACTCCAGCAAGAGTATTAGTAATTGGTGCTGGCGTAGCTGGACTTCAGGCAATAGCTACCGCAAAAAGATTGGGGGCAATAGTAACTGCTACAGATGTTAGAACTACAACAAAAGAACAAGTTGAAAGTTTAGGAGGAAAATTCCTAGCTGTCGAAGGAGCTGAAAATTTGGAAACAACAGAAGGATATGCAAAAGAAGGTGAAGAAAATTTTAAAAAGAAACAGACAGAATTACTGGAAAATTCGGTTAAAAAAAATGATATTATAATTTGTACTGCTTTGATGCCAGGAAAAAAAGCGCCAAGAATTATTTCAGAAGAAATGGTGAAGAGTATGAAACCGGGTTCAATTGTTTATGATTTAGCAGTAGGCCAGGGAGGTAACTCAGCTTTTTCTGAATCTAACGCAGTTCATGTTGTAAACGGTGTAAAAGTTATGGGGTCAAAAAATATATTAAATAATTTGGCATTAACAGCATCAAATTTGTATGCAAAAAATTTGTTTAATTTTGTGAGTAATTTATGCAACAAAGATAAAAAAGATATTTATATCAACAAGGAAGACGAAATTATTAGTAAAACTTTAATTAATAAAGAGTTATAATTATGGAAATTGATCCATTTGTATTTAGATTGAGTATTTTCGTATTATCTATATTTATTGGATATTATGTAGTTTGGAGTGTTACACCTTCATTACACACACCTTTAATGTCAGTTACTAATGCTATTTCATCTGTAATAATTGTTGGCGCAATAGTAGCAACTTCAAATTTATCATCAGGTACAGTTTTTAAATTTTCAAATATTCTTGGTTTTGTTGCAATAGTTCTTGCTGCAATTAATATTTTTGGTGGATTTTTAGTCACCCAAAGAATGTTGAAAATGTATAAAAAAAAAAAAGGTAAAAGTAACTAATGTCTCCAAGCTTAGCTGCAACACTGTATTTAATAGCAGGAATTCTATTCATATTAGCTTTGAGGGGATTATCATCTCCTGAAACTTCTAGACAAGGAAATCTTTTTGGTATTCTAGGAATGATTATTGCTATTATCGTTACATTTTTATCAATTAATATTTTTTTTAGCAGCTTAATTTATATTTTAATAGCTTTGGCTTTGGGAGGTTCTTTAGGAAGTATAATAGCATATAGAATACCCATGACTGCAATGCCACAACTAGTTGCAGGCTTTCATAGTTTAGTTGGTTTGTCTGCAGTGTTTGTTGCTTTATCAGCTTTTTACAGTCCTCAATTTTTTGGTTTAGGCACACCCAATAATATTAAAATTGCAAGCTTAATAGAAATGTCTCTTGGGGCATCGATAGGAGCAATTACATTTACTGGATCAATTATTGCATTTCTTAAATTGCAAGGCTTGATGAGTGGAAATCCTATAACATTTAAAGGTCAACATTTTATTAATTTGTTAATTGGCGTTGGAATAATAGGTTTAACTGTTTATTTAACTAAAAACCAAAATAACAATGTTTTTTGGTTATTAATTATAGCCTCATTTCTTATTGGTGTTCTTTTAATTATTCCAATAGGTGGTGCAGATATGCCAGTTGTAATTTCGATGCTCAATTCATATTCAGGATGGGCAGCGGCGGGCATAGGATTCACCTTAGAAAATACAGCGCTAATAATTACTGGAGCTCTAGTCGGATCGTCTGGTGCTATTCTTTCTTACATAATGTGCAAAGGAATGAACAGATCATTCTTTAATGTAATTCTCGGTGGTTTTGGCGGAAATAATTTAGCTGCGCATGACAAAAAAGAGAGAAAACCAGTTAAAAAAGGAAATGCAGAAGATGCAGCTTTTTTGATGAAGAATGCATCTTCGGTAATCATTGTTCCCGGTTATGGCATGGCAGTTGCACAAGCACAGCATGCAATTAAAGAAATGGCAGACAATCTAAAAAAAAATGGAGTGCGCGTTACTTATGCTGTTCATCCAGTGGCAGGACGAATGCCGGGTCATATGAATGTCTTGTTAGCGGAGGCAAATGTTCCCTATGATGAAGTTTTTGAATTAGAAAATATAAATAGTGATTTTGCTAATACTGACGTTGCTTTTGTAATTGGCGCTAATGATGTTACCAATCCTATTGCTAAAACCGATCCTAAAAGTCCAATTTACGGCATGCCAATATTAGATGTTGAAAAATCAAAATCTGTCCTTTTTGTTAAAAGAAGTTTGTCTCCAGGATATGCAGGTGTCGATAATGAACTATTCTATAGAGATAATACCCTAATGCTTTTTGCAGATGCTAAAAAAATGACAGAAAATATAGTAAAAAATCTCGATTAATTATATTCTTTTTTAATTATCTTAATGAATCGAATATTTATAACTGGTATTTGCGGCTTTTTAGGTTCCAATTTAGCTAATTATTTTCAATCGTTGGGAGACAAAGTTTATGGAATAGATAATTTATCTCGCAAGGGTAGTGAAAAAAATTTCAATTTATTAAGGAGTAATGGTGTAAAAGTTTTTAAAGGGGATTTAACAAAGTTAAAGAAATTTAAACTATTTAGAAAAAATATAAATTTTCAAGCATTTATACATTGTGCTGCTTTGACTAGTATATTAGATGGAACAAATAATAATTCTACAGAATTTCTTTATAAAAATAATTTTATATCCACACTTCATTCTTTAAAAATTTGTAATTTTCTGAAATCCAAATTCATATATATTAGTTCAAGTAGAGTTTATAGTATATCAGAAATCAATCGAATAAAATTTATACTCAAAAATAATAGTTTTAAATTGAAAAAAAATAAATTAAAAGGAATTTCTTTAAAAGGAATTAATGAAAACTTCTCTATCAAGCCACCTCTTTCGTTTTATGGTTCCAGCAAATTAATGTGTGAAAATCTTGTTCAGGAATATTGCGGGTTTAACAAAATGCCCTTTATAATTAATCGATGCGGTTTATTATCCGGAAGAGGTCAATTTTATAAAAATGACCAAGGCATTATTTCTTTTTGGATTAATTCGTGGAAAAATAAAAAAAAATTAGATTATATTAATTTTGGAGGCCGCGGATATCAGGTTAGAGATTGTTTACACCCTTTGGATTTAACTAGCCTTATAAAAAAACAAATAAATTTTCTTCAAAGAAAAAACCTAAAAAGATTAATTTTTAATGTTTCTGGAGGTATGTCATCCTCATTTTCACTTAAAGAATTAAGCTTGTGGTGTAAAAAAAATATATCGCCTAAAAAAATTGGCTACAGAAAAAAAACTAGACCATTTGATTTAAAATGGATTGTACTTGATAATACAAGAGCAAAAAAAACTTTTAAATGGAAAATAAAATTTTCAAAATACAAAATATTTGAGGACATCAATTTAAATGACGGTTAGAAGTGTAAATATTATAATTCCTCTCAAAAATGAAGAAAAAGGAATTAAAAATTTAATTGAAAATTTAATTCCCGTTTTGGATAAAATCGAGAAAAAAACCAATATTTCTTTGATTGATGATCATAGCTTAGATCAAACATGGAATGTTTTAAAGCAATATGAACAAAAATTTAATTTTATTAAAGCATATAAAAATGAAAATACAACGGGTTTTGGAAATGCATTAAAATTCGGTATAGGAAAAAATCAAGATGATGCTTTGATAATTTTTATGGGAGATTGCTCCGATGATCCCAATTATATTATTGAATATGTTAAATATCTTGATGAGGGCTACGATTGTGTCTTTGGTTCACGTTTTATAAAGGGTTCTAAATTAAGTGGTTATCCTCTTATAAAATTAATTTTGAATAGACTTGCAAATAATTTTATAAGAATTTTATTTTTTATAAAATATAATGATACTACAAATGCTTTTAAGGCTTATAATAAAAAGGTTCTAGATGCATGTCATCCTATTTTTTCGCAACATTTTAATATTAATGCAGAACTTTCTCTTAAGTCGATTATTAGAGGATTTAAATATAAAGTTATTCCAGTATCATGGACCAACAGAAAAGAGGGTATATCTAAATTTCGGATTAAAGAAATGAGAAACAGATATTTTTTTACGATTCTCTATATTTTCTTGGAAAAAATTCTGCTGGGTGACGATATATATAAAGATAAAAAATATTAATAATTTACCATTTCGTCAATAATTTGGTCTAATGATTTTTTAATTTTCCATTTTTTATGTTTCTTTTTAAATTTTGATATATCTGATATATACCAAATGTGATCGCCACTTCTGTTTGTCTTTATTATTTTATATTTTAAATCAATGTTGTACTTTTTTTTTAAAATATCTACGACTTCTAAAATAGAACAACTATTTTTTCTTCCTCCTCCGAAATTATAAACTCCAGAATTGTTTTTTGTTTTATAAAATTCCCAGAGTGCGGAAACAACATCTTCTGAATGAAGATTATCTCTTACTTGCTTTCCTTTATAACCAAAAATTTTATATACTTTGTTTTCTTTTGCTGTTTTAATTAAATAATTTAAAAATCCATGTAATTCAGCTCCTTGGTGCAAAGGTCCCGTTAAACACCCTGCTCTGAAAATTCCAATTTTCAAATTAAAATATTTTAAATATTCCTGACAATAAACGTCAGCTGAAAGTTTACTTGCCCCAAATAGAGAGTGCTTACAATCGTCTATATTCATACTTTCGTTAATACCATTATTATAAAATTTATTACTTTTCCTTAATTCATATCTCTTCCGTTTTTCTTCAAGTGGCAAAGTGTTTGGTCTATCGCCATAAACCTTATTGGTAGATAAATGTGCCAATTTTGCATTTGGACAGTTTAATCTTATATTTTCTAGGATATTTAATGTGCCGGTGGCATTAGTTGAGAAATCAACAAGCGGTTCATTAGCGGCCCAGTCATGACTAGGTTGTGCCGCACAGTGAATTACAAATGAGATTTTATTATTAAATTTTTTGAATATTGTTTTTACTTTTGCAAAGTTTCCTATATTCAGATCGTAGTGAGAATAGTTTTTAAATTGCTTTTTTAAATTAGAAATATTTTTTTCTACAGATGCCGACTTACCAAAGAAATAGGATCTCATATCATTATCAATGCCAATTACTTTTGAAAATTTTTTTGAAAAAAACCTTACGGACTCTGATCCTACAAGCCCGCCAGATCCACTAATGATTACAATAGACATGATTCCATGGACTTTGTTTAAATAATATCTGCGTAATATTTTTGTGTAGAGATTTTCCAGAATGCATTTTTGTTTATCACTTGTATAAATCTTTTAGCAGTATTTCCACTACCAAAGTATTTTTTCTTAATTGGTTTATAATTATTTAAAAAATTGTCTACATTGTATTTATTTAATGATTCTATTTTTAAATTTTTTATTGCTCTACTATTTAATCTTTTATGTTGTCTGTCACCTATATTTATAGTTGGAACACCTAATACAGGAGCTTCATAAATTCCAGAGCTGGAGTTACCCATTATGAATTTTGAATTTTTTAATAGTGATATAAATCTTTCAAATCTTAAGCTTGGAAATATTTTGTTTTTTCCATTTTTTAATAATTTTTTATAACTTTCTATAATTAGCTCTGTTCCCGAATCGTTGTTTGGGTAAATAACGACAAAATTTTGATCATAACTGTTTACAAAATTAATTAGCCTTTTTGTATCTTTTCTTAATCTATAAACTTTTGAAGTTACAGGATGCCACATTATTATTGCGTAATTTTTGTATTTTATTCTATATTTTTTTTTAACAAGTGTTATAGAGGGTAACCTCCTAGTTAATAAGATATCCATATCTGGTGAACCTATTGTAAAAACACTGTTTCTTTTTTCTCCCATACTTAAAACTCTTTTTTTTGCTTTATTGTTACCGACAAAATGTATGTGACTTAATTTTGTGACAGCATGTCTTATTGTATCATCTATATTTCCAGATACTTCACCTCCCTCGATATGTGCGGTTAAAATGTGGTTGAGAGAACCAACTAACGCACAACTCAGACTCTCGATTCTATCACCATGTATCAATATTAAATCAGGTTTTAAGTATATT
>Ga0187833_10002103_pt1 | contig 21815 bp, 18 predicted proteins | sample ETNtaG_37_FD_167968 | JGI IMG/M metagenome (GOLD analysis project Ga0187833, IMG submission 167968) | Marine microbial and viral communities from oxygen minimum zone, Eastern Pacific Ocean - ETNP2014_SV_400_PacBio MetaG (Illumina Assembly) | ecosystem: Environmental > Aquatic > Marine > Hypoxic...
TCACCAGTCTGTTGGGACGCTCGGGTACCGGCAAGACATCTGTCATCAATATGATTGCCGGGTTGACCAAACCAGAAATTGGCTATGTAAAAGTCGGCGGTGAAGTGCTGTTTGATTCGACCAAGGGCATCAATGCGCCGCCCGAAAAGCGGCGGCTGGGCTATATTTTTCAAGACAGCCGTTTATTCCCGCATCTCAGTGTCCGCAACAACCTGCTCTTTGGCGCGAAGAATTTAGCTAGGAACGGCCAGGAAATCACCTTTGATCGCGTGGTCGATGTGCTCGACATTGGAGGTTTGCTGGAACGCAAGCCAGCCAATCTTTCGGGCGGCGAAAAACAACGGGTTGCTATTGGCCGTGCCCTCTTGTCGCAACCACGCCTGCTGATGATGGATGAGCCTTTGGCCTCAATTGATGTTCAACTGCGCAGTGAAATCCTGCCCTTCATCGAAGACCTACGAGATACTTTCGGCTTAACGGTTATCTATGTCAGCCATGCCATCGAAGAAGTTATCCGCCTCGCTGATAAATTGGTTCTTCTTTCTAACGGTATTAAAGCCGCCGAAGGAAATGTTGAAGAGATCATGAGCCGCCTTGATCTCCACCCGCTGACTGGGCGCTTTGACGCAGGTGCCGTGCTGACGACCAAAGTCGCCAGCTATGATCTGGAATTCGATCTGACAGAGCTCGCTTTTATTGGCGGTCACCTTCGGGTAACTGGTGTCGACCTACCAATAGGCACAGCTTTGCGCGCCCATATTCGGGCGCGTGATGTCTCACTCATGCTTAAACGGCCCGAGGGTACCAGTATCCTCAACGTCTTTGAAGGTACGATTATTGAGGTCGGTGACGAAGGCGGGCCGCAGCTTGATCTCAAAATCGATATCGGCTCGCCCCTGCTGGCACGCGTTACCCGGAAATCTTTCAAAGATCTAAATTTGGCGGTCGGCAAAACTGTTTTTGCCATGATCAAGGCCGTCGCCTTTGACCGGCGCAGTCTGGGCGGTCAAATAGTCACCAAGCGGCCAGATTCTATTTAGGGTTTTCCTTATCAGGTCCTTGTCTTTTTTTTATATCTCACCGATCGACTTATTAAGCGGCTGAAATCTCAGCAAGTCACGCGATACCTGGGTAACATCGAAATTTGAGTTGGAAAGCTGGTAGTGCTGGCGTACCAGGGGCCAGACCCCTTCGGCAATAACCGTTGAGCGAACCGGGATCGCAATGCCGATATGGCGACAAAAACCGGCTAATAAATTTTACTTCTCAAGATCATTCATCAAATTAAAGAGCCAGGCTTCATTGTCTGATCTTTGATTTATGTCGGTCATCGGTTGCTACCCTAACCACTCCGAAACAACATCTTCGGCTCCAATGCGTTTACGCTCTTTCGGCGGCATGATTGCCGTACCGATAAAAATAAAGCCATAAATTTCCGTATCTTCTTTGTGGCCCAGCAGGTTTTTGACGTCTTTATGATAGGACGGCCATTCCGACAACCATTGCGCTGAATAGCCCATCGCATGCGAGGCATTTAGGATATTCTGACAGAGCGCACCGCCGGAAAGGATTTGCTCCCAGAGCGGAATCTTTTCCAATTTCTCTTCTTTGGGATAACAGGTGATCGCCAGTAGGATCGGCGCTGATTGTGGACGCAGCCGCCAATACTCGATCATTTCCTCAGTTGGTGTTTTACTTTCTTTAGCAAACAACTCAGCATAGAGCTCGCCCAGTTTCGCTTGAGCATCTTTACGGACGATCTGGATACGCCACGGGCCACAGCGCGAATGATCCGGCACCCGGAGACCAACTTCAATGATGGTATTCAACTCATCTTCAGTTGGGCCCGGCTCGCCGAGATTAGCCGCGACAACCGAGCGCCGCGTGCGTAGAAATTCGATAATAGGGTTATCCGTTTTATCTAACATTTCTTAGTCCACATATTCCCACTTACAATTGAAGCATATACGATTTGGCAAAATGATAAAGGGCTGGAGAAAAGCGTTGATCGATACCAGGCAAATTACAATAATTATGAGATTTATAGCTTATAACTGTGATCATCCATAATTTAATAAAATTGAAAATAATATGTAACAACTACTAGAATAATTGTATTTGAACACCCATAATTATATTAGAATATAGCTGCTTTTATTGGCAGCGGGATACCACTCTGGCCTTTTGCAGAGGTTCGGAAGCGTGGAGTTATCGGAATTATTTCGTGCGCGCGATACAACTAATTTACTCTGCGGCAGAACTGACCATGATCGCTGTCAAATCGTTCTAGATTAACGAATATCTGGAAGTAAAGCGTCTCGATTGATAATATGTTTTCTAAGCAACTATCTTTAATGCGAGGGATGAGCAATGGGCGATGATCTGAAAACCATCAAATTGGCGGCTGCGCAGATTAATTCGGTATTTTTGGACCGGGAAGCCTCGGTCGACAAGGCCTGTGATTTTATCCGCGAAGCCGGTCAGAAGGGCGCTGATATTATAGGTTTTCCCGAAGGTTTCATCCCGGCCCATCCCGCCTGGTATGGTTATTTGCCGGCCAACGGTGGCAAAAGTATTCCTCTAGCCCAAGAGTTGTTCAAAAACGCTGTCGAAATTCCCGGCGCCGCCACCGATAAATTGGGTCAAGCATGTCGCGACGGCAATATTACCGCCGTCATCGGCGTGTGCGAGAAATACGCCAACACCACCGGCACCATGTTCAACACCCAAATATTCATTGGTCCTGACGGCGCTTTATTAGGCAAACATCAAAAACTGGTGGCTACGGTGGGTGAAAGATTGGTTCATACAGGCGGCTATGGCGACACCCTGACTACTTTTGATGCGCCTTTCGGAGCCATTAGTGGGCTGATTTGCGGCGAGAATTCCAATCCGCTGGCTGTCTACACCATGATGGCCATGCACACCATGGTACATGTGGCCGCCTGGCCGCCTCATTTCGGGGGCACGCGAAGGATGCATAAAGACATCCGAGCGGTGACCCCCGGACTGGCTTATTCCCTGGGCGCTTTTGTCATCAATTCGGCCAGCACGGTCACTGACGAGTTGATTGATCTTTACGCCGCGACTGATGAAGATCGAGAGCACCTGGCGTCTCTCAAGAATGTGGGGACGGTCTCGATCATCAATCCGTCCGGCGACATCATTGCAGAATCCACCGGGGGCGGTGATCAAATCCTCTATGCCGACGCCGATCTGAACGAAGTTTATGGCGCCAAACTGGTACATGACTATGCCGGTCACTATAACCGCTTCGATATTTTCTCCGTCAGCATCAACCGCCACGCACCCAAATCTCTGAATTTGGGAAATGAAGCGTCGCAACCCACTGCCCAACCGGAAACCTCAACGTCGCTGTACCCTCATCTCGAGGTGCTGGAAGGCGGTGGAGAATAGCTTTTCGTATCCAGTATTGACAGTAAACCCATCGGAATAATCCGGTTAAATTTATGGAGAAGGGATTCGTATCCGGTGATGCGGCCGGTCTTCAAATTCAGATCCTATCCGCTGATGGCGAGAGAAACGTCGGCAGCCGCACTTCAATTGGGAGAGATAATGCTGAAACTCTTTGTGGACAATGGAAAAGTGCAATTTCGGGTTCATCAAATCATCATTGAGTGCGCTAAAAACCATCTAGATAGCAATTCGTAAGCGTTCCTCTTCTGGACCTTCCGATCGAACCGAGTATCGTTTGGAGATATGTGCCGCAATTAAGTCGGCATTTTTTCCTTGATTGCGCATAGGGGCCCAGATGCCCCGGCCCTCTGAAATTCTGGAATAATATTTGTCATGGGAGAAATCTAATAAATAAAAGAGGTGAGGAGAAGATCAATATCTTCTCCTCGCCTTTATCTGAGAGCACTAAGCGGTGGCGAGCGCTTGATCAATATCAGCAATGATATCGTCGATATGCTCGATACCAATCGACAACCGAATATAACCATTGGTAACACCGGTTTGCGCTTGTTCTTCCGGTGATAGCTGAGAATGCGTCGTCGATGCTGGATGGATCGCCAAACTTCTGGCATCGCCGATATTCGCCACATGGAATAGCATTTCAAGGGAGTCGATAAACTTGCGGCCGGCATCTTTACCACCTTTTAATTCAAAACCAACCAGACCTCCATAACCACCTTTCAAGTAAGCATCGGCACGACGGCGGGTTTCACCATCCTGGACGCTCGGATGGATTACATTCGTAACTTTGTCATGACCTTGGAGATATTCCACGACTTTCTGAGTATTCGCACAATGTTCACGCATACGTAATGGCAGGGTTTCAAGACCCTGAATTACGTTGAATGCATTAGAAGGTGTCGTCGCTGCGCCAACATCACGTAACAAAATCACGCGTGCGCGCAAGATATAGGCAATCGGTCCAAGTGGTTTAACAGCTTCGGTCCAGACCGCACCATGATAGCTCGGGTCGGGCTCATTGAGAGTAGGGAACTTATCACCGCCGGTTTCCCAATCAAAATTACCGCCATCAACCAAAATGCCGCCGATTGAAGTACCATGCCCACCGATATATTTGGTCGTCGAATACACGATGGCCGCAGCGCCATGATCAAACGGTCGGCAGAGAATAGGTGTCGCCGTGTTGTCCATGATCAACGGTACGCTTAATTTGCGGCCAATGTCGGCAACCTCCTGAATGGGGAAAACATTAAGTTTTGGGTTTGGCAGTGTTTCCGCATAGTAGCACCGGGTTTTATCATCTGTGGCTTTGGCAAATGCTTCGGGATCACTTGGATCGATAAAGCGGCACTCGACACCAAAATCTTTTAAGGTATTGGCAAATAGGTTCCAGGTGCCACCATATAGATCAGTCGAACTGACAAAATTATCACCGGCACGACATAAATTCATCACCGAATACATTGATGCCGCTTGGCCAGAAGCCAATGCCAAACTAGCGACACCACCCTCCATTGCCGTAACACGTTGCTCAAGTATATCGTGCGTGGGGTTCATGATCCGAGTGTAAATATTGCCTAACTCTTTAAGCGCAAAGAGATTTTCAGCATGCTGAGTATCGTTGAATTGATATGAGGTTGTTTGATAGATCGGCACAGCAACGGACCCTGTTGTCGCATCGCCATGATGGCCGGTGTGTAAAACAATGGTTTCGGGATTGGTATAGTCAGCGCACATCTTATTACTCCTTATAGTTTGGTGAATTTAGTATGTCAGATGTCAACTAAGAAAGATCGTTTATCAGAATTTTACCCTATGATAGAAACTCAATATAACTCCCATTGTTAATTGGTTAGGCTGCTTGGAGTTCACTGACGGCGGCGAAGCCGGCAACAAGAGCTTCGAGATTAAGCTCCAGGAAGTTCTTCGGCATTTCCAGTTTGATTGCCTCGGTCAGAGCATCCTTACCGCAAAAGCCACCAAGACCGCACATCAGGCCAAGGCCGATGATATTAGCGACCCGGATATTGCCGATGGCAATGGCCTGATCGGTCAAGGGGATACGGTGAAGATCAACATTCTTAGTGGGAGGCTCAGGCGTTAGCCTTTCATCGGCAATCACCATGGCGCCCTTTCGCAACAGGCTTTGCGACGGCACCACACCGACCTGATCTAACACCAGCAAATAATTCAACCCTGTGGTGAGTGGGTAATCGAGATCGCCGTCACCGGCAACGACATCGGAAAAACAAAAGCCGCCCCTAGATGTCGGTTCATAGCCTTGAGAGCGGGCCACCGTCTTACCCTCCAAAGTGAGGGCGTGGAAAAGCATACGGGCAGAGAGAATCAAACCCTGACCACCGCTGCCGGCAAAACGAATTTCGGTCACAGCCATTATTTACCCCCCACCTTGGTATTGCCCTTGCGGGTGTGGGCCCGATAGGCGGCGCCATATTCGGGTCGGTTGTTGCGGACAAAAACGCCGGTCTCCAACTTGTTCGGTCTAAACGGCTGGTCGACGGTGTCGTAAAAAGCTTCAGGCCGGAGATCGCTTTTCTGTTTGAGAATCATTTCCGAGCTTTCGCCGAGATCGTTCTTGCGGCCATATACTTCGGTGCAGTCAGAAATAATTTCGAGGAATGAAAAGCCATCATGGGCAATGCCTTCCTTGATCAAATTTTTTAGCGTCGGCACCTGGAGGGTAACTTCGCGGCCAACCAAGCCAGCCCCAGCGGCTTCGGCCAATTTACAGGCATCAAAAGCCGGTTCCATATTGCCGGTTGTTGTTGTCGTCGTCAGCATGGTTTCAGATGTGGTCGGCGACACCTGACCGCCGGTCATGCCGTAAACTTCGTTGTTGAGCATCAGGCAGGTAATATCTAAATTACGGCGGCAGGCATGGATCAAATGATTACCACCGATCGCCAGACAATCGCCATCACCGGAAATCACGATAACTTCCAGCTCGGGACGGACCAGCTTCAATCCTGTGGCCATGGCCAAAGGGCGGCCGTGGGTGAAATGGAATGTGCTAGCGTCAATATAGGCGCCAACCCGGCCCGAACACCCGATGCCTGAAACGATGGCCAGATTGTCCTTCTCAATACTGAGCTCGTGGATCGCCCATATGAGTGCCCGGAGCGCAATACCGTGGCCGCAACCCGGACACATGAAATGAGGCATCAAATCGAGCCTAAGATAATCCTTAATCTCGAAATCACCTGGCGGGGTGGCTTGGTTGTTGGCGTAGTCTTCGGGAGCTATTTTATTCATTATTTTACCAGCTCCTCGATTTTGGCAACGATTTCCGCCGGCGCGATTGCTTCACCGTCAATTTTGTTCAACCCAACTACTTGGCTAGCGTCTGAAGTAAGCCGCTCAATTTCCAGGACGAGTTGTCCCGCATTCATTTCCGGCACTAGCACAGCTTTGGCTTTGGCCGCCGCGTTGCGATAAGCATCTTCCGGAAAAGGCCAGAGGGTGATCGGCCGGAACAGGCCCGCTTTGACGCCAGCTTGGCGCAAATCCGTCACCGCCCGTCGGGCAGCGCGGGCGCTAATGCCGATGGCAACGATCAGATACTCAGCATCGCCGGTCTCAATGCATTCATATTTCTCGATCTCTTTTTTATTAATTTCGAGTTTACTCAATAGCCGATCCATGTTGCGGGTGACGGTTTCCGTATCCTGGGTAGGAAAGCCGCTCTCGGCATGGGTAAGGCCGGTGGTATGCACTCTCATGCCATCACCCGGCCGGGCCATCGGCGGCACGGCGTCTTTGGTTATGGCGTAAGGCTCGAATTTATCTTTGCTGCCTTTGGCTGCTTTGCGCTCAATGGTTTTTAGTTTTTTGACATTAGCCACTTCGACAGTTTCCAATAGATGACCGATCAGCTGGTCGAACATTAAGACTACCGGCACGCGGAATTTTTCCGATAGATCGAAGGCGCGGATTGTTTCGCTATAGACTTCTTTCACCGAATCCGGCGTGATGACGATGACTGGATGGTCGCCATGACTACCCCAGCGGGACTGCATGACATCAGATTGAGCCGGGCGGGTCGGCATACCGGTAGACGGCCCTCCGCGCATAACATTGACAATAACGCAGGGAATCTCGGCCAATGATGCATAGCCCAGATTTTCCTGTTTGAGCGAAAAGCCGGGGCCGCTGGTGGCGGTCATGGATTTTACGCCACCCGATGAGGCGCCAAGCACAGCTGACAGGGAAGCAATTTCGTCTTCCATCTGAATGAAGGTGCCGTCTACTTTGGGGAGTTCCCGCGACATGCGTTCGGCGATTTCGGATGACGGGGTGATCGGATAGCCAGCAAAAAAGCGGCACCCGGCAGCGACGGCGGCCAGGGCACAGGCGTGATTGCCGTGCAAGTGTTCTAAATTACCGGACATTTAAGCTGCTTCCTTTTTCTTATTAACGGGCGTCCGATTAACGGTGATAGCAAAATCGGGGCAAAGCCATTCGCAAAGCCGGCAGCCGGTGCAGGCGTCCGGTTTTTTTAACCGAACTATTTGCTGTTCATTAAGTTCTAAGCAGCGCTCCGGGCACAGACGCACACAAATATCGCAGCTTTTACACCAGTCATCGATAATATCGAGACTGATATCGACGTCTCCGGCAGGCGGGATAGGCATTTCTGGCTGGGTTGCTTCCCGCGGCATTTCCTCAGGATTTTCACGCACTTCGATAATCCAGTCTCGGCCTTTCATGAAGGCCTGCTCATTGACCTTTTCCGAACCTTTGGGAACGAATTTAGCGATGATATTAAGCCAGTCTTCGTCGGCAAAATCTAAACTTGCCGATAAGGCACCCAAGAGAATGGTGTTAGCTACCCGGGAGTTACCCAATTCTTCGGCGAATCCACCAGCATCCAAAGCATAACCATCGGCCACTTTTTCCAATATTTCGGTCGGAGTTTCCTTGACGTAGGCAGTCTGAGCACCAGCGGTACGGTTGCGGCAGGCGAACGGCGGCACGATTTGTTGGGTATCGGCGATGAAAATACCGGTGTCGTGTTTTAAGTGGGGCAACCAGCGCAAGCCTTCAGCCCATTCTAGGGCAATGAGAACGTCGGCTTCACCCATCGGAATGGTTGGCGACCAAACCTCTTCGCCAAAACGAACATGACTGAACACGCCGCCGCCGCGTTTGGCCATGCCGTGGACTTCGCTTTGCTTGACCTGATATCCCTGAGTTTGACAAAGCAGCGCCAGTACCTTGGATATCATGATGACGCCCTGCCCGCCGACGCCAACGATCAAAACGTTTTTCGTCATTTCAGCTTTCTGGGTTTTTGCTTTTTTTGCCCGACCGCCTTTTTTGGATTTGGTTTCTTGAACTGATAGTTTATCCATTATTTCATACTCATGATATCACTGACGTTTCCGTCAATGGCGCTAACGGCTGAATACAATCGGACGGACATATCTGGGCACAGAGCGAACAACCGATGCAGGAGACCGGATTGATTTCCACCTTGTGTTTATCTTCAAATAATTCATCGATCCAGGTGATCGCCGGGCAGCCCAAATTCATACAGGCCTGACAGGCGGTGCAAGTGGCGGCTTTGACAACCAGGGCCGGCCCCTTGATTTTGACTGGATCAAGGACACAGGGACGATACGATATCAGTACCGAAACACCCCTGAATTCAGTGGCTTCCCGGAGCGCCTGAAACAACTCACCGGTATCGTATGGATCGACTGTCTTGATCCACTTGACGCCAACCGATTTACAAAGTTCTTCATAGTCAACTTCATGGGTTTGTTCGCCTCTGAGCGTTTTGCCCGTACCCGGATGGTTTTGGCCACCGGTCATGGCAGTAATTTTATTGTCGAGGATAATAACCGTAATGTTGGCGTCATTATAGACGGCGTCAATCAGCGGCGGGATGCCGGAATGGAGAAAAGTTGAATCGCCAATGGTGGCGACAATGGGCCGATCGGAGGTGTTGGCTTTGGCCATGCCGACAGCGTTGCCGATGCTCGCCCCCATGCAGACCGTGACATCGATAGATTGAAGCGGCTCGACAGCGGCCAGAGTGTAACAGCCGATATCTCCCGGCACCAAGGCGTCAATTGCGCGCAAGGCCATATAACTTGTGGTGTGAGGACAGCCGGCGCACAGTACGGGTGGACGGGCAAGGGGCTCAACTTGCCAATCATGAAGTGCCGTCGCGGCTTCGATCAAACCTGCCCTGGCCAAACCTTCTCGGAGAACCTCCGGTGCCAACTCACCGACCCGTGGGAATAAGGATTTACCTTCGGCGGGGATACCCAAGGCGCGGATTTCAACCTCCAGGACCGGTTCCAGTTCCTCGACCACAATGACCCGGTCGACGGTGGCAGTAAATTCCTGAATTAGTTTTTCGGGCAGTGGATAGGAGGCGGCAATTTTTAAAATGCTGGCATCCGGCACGACCTCTTTGACGTAGGGGTAACACGTGCCATGGGTGATAATACCATAGCTTCTATCACCCTTGTCCCAACGGTTGAGAGGTGACGCCGAAAAATAGTCCGATAGTTTTTCGACCCGTTCAACCACCACGGGATGGCGGATCCGCGCGTGGCCGGGGATCATCACAGTTTTCCTGTAATCATCAACCCAACCTTTGGGCTCGACTTCTGTTCTGGGGCCAATGGACACCGAACTTCTGGTATGAGACAGCCGGGTCGTGGCCCGGACAATCACCGGGGTATCAAAGAACTCACTGAGATCAAAAGCCAAACGGGTAAAATCAAGGGCTTCTTGGGCATCGGCCGGCTCGAGAACCGGGATATTCGCGAGTCGGGCAAAAACTCGGGTATCCTGTTCGTTTTGCGAGCTGTGGAGCCCTGGATCATCACACACCACAATCACCAATCCGGCATGAACGCCGATATAGGTAACCGACATAACTGAATCGGCAGCAACGTTCAATCCGACATGTTTCATCGCGGCCAAGGCCCGCACACCCGAGAGCGAAGCGCCGATAGCGGTGTCGACGGAGACTTTCTCATTAGTCGACCATTGAGCCACCACATCGTCGGCATTATAGGTTGCCATGTTCTCAAGAATTTCGGTACTGGGTGTGCCCGGATAGGCCGCCGCCACTTTGACACCAGCTTCCCAAGCGCCGCGGGCAATGGCTTCATTACCGGTCATCGGTCGCGATTGGTCCACCAGCTTTTTGCTGGACCGTACAGAATCAAGCTTATTCATCGGATCCCCAGTGTTTTTATGTGTATGTGTTGTCTGTAATTAATTAAAATTCGTGCTCCCGCCATACCGGTCAGCAACAAACAACAATTACTGTAGAGGCAATTTTAGGGCGGTAACACGTTATGCGGCATCATATAGAGGTTTTCTTTGATATAAATCAAGAATTAAGGAACTCTGAACTATGTGATTTGGCATAATTGAAGGGTTTTTTTAATAAAAAACCAAATATCTCTCAAACCTCGCCATAACTGCTGAGGTCGTCTTAAGGATAGGCCCGTTGCCTAAAATAAAATGTCGCGACGGCGTGTGCGTCATGGTAAAATCTGTTTTATTAGTAGCTTGCAATTATCATCTGAGCAAAAGGGATGATTTTTCATGGCAAAAAATACCGAAAACGATACAGAAGACGCTTAAGAGCCTTTTGAAAACTAGCCATCCGATCTTGACGAGCTTACACGACGCCTCACCTGTAAAGCGGCCAACTTGATTGCGGTCAATGCAGTTTTCAGCATCCTGTGGTATGAAAATTCCTACTCTGGGCAACAATGTCGAGGAGTGGAGTAATGGAATCAACAGTTTTTCAAATTTATGTCGCCATCATCATGGTGGCCGTTTTTGGTGGCTTATTCATGTGGTTTCAAAGAAGCGAAACGGCCGGCTCTGCTAAACGCCTAACGGGCATGATGTCTCGATTTGGCCTTGATCCAAGGAGCGCAACCCAGGGTGACTTGATAACTAAAACCATCATGAAAGCAGTGCGATGGCAGTGCAGGAAGTGCCCGACTGAGGGCTATTGCGAACGGTGGCTGTGTGGAAATGTTGAAGGTAACAACACTTTTTGCCCCAACGCACAGACTTTCAGATATCTTTCAACGACAGGAGAAAAAACCGGCTGAAGCCGGGCGATCAAGCATTGCATTATTTGGTGCGGTACCGCTGCACCCAAATTATAACGCTAGTTTTACAGAGGAGAATAATGATGAATATTAAAAGCCTTCACCATGTAGCGTATCGCTGCAACGACGCCAAGGAAACTGCCGAATTTTATACCAATGTTCTCGACATGCCCTATGTCGCGGCCGTCTCTGAAACCAGCGTGCCATCTACCGGCGAGACATCGCCCTACATGCATATCTTTTTCGGTATGGCCGACGGTTCTCTCGTGGCCTTCTTCGAAGTACCGCAATCCCCGCCCATGCAAAAAGACCAGAACACGCCGGAATGGGTCCAGCATTTGGCAATGAATGTCGACAGTATGGAAGAGTTGTTGGCGGCCAAGGAAAAACTCGAAGCCAACGGCGTTGAAGTGATCGGCCCTACCGATCACACCTTCGTCCAATCGATCTATTTCTTTGATCCCAACGGCCACCGGCTTGAACTGGCCTACAATTCGGCCCGGCCGGGCATGATGGAGCAACTCCAGGAAACTGCGGAACCGATGCTCGCCAAGTGGGAAGAAGAGAAAATGGTCCTGCGCGACGCCGCCTGGGTTCATGACGGAACCGGTGCTGACGCTTTCCCTGAAGCTTAAGCAATAAACCCGAGTTACACCACGATCCAAAGTCTGCACATGGCTACCACCGTCTGGTAGGTATCCAATAGACTTAACGACGTATTGCATGATGCCAACGAATTTTGGTATGAGGCACTTAATGCAACACCGAGCGTACCCTTGGGCGGAGCTTTCTGGGATAGCGGCGCTGAAACATTTGTCCACAAAGGCTCCAACGGGCGGTGGATGGATGTTCTCAGTGACAAGGAAAGCACCAAATATGAGACCATGGCGGTAAAAGAACTCGGCGACGAATATGCTCATTGGTTTAAGACAGGAAAATTGCCTTAAGATACCCAAATAAGTATTTTGCCGTTAACTAAAAGAGTTCGCTTTTGGATCTATGACCAAGCCTCCTCTTACGGCGTATCGCCAATTTTCTCAACTTTTACCCGGACGCACAAATCGAGATTCAAATTGACCGGATTGCAATGTTCATAATCGAGTTCCAGCAGCTCATTAAAAAACACACCTTTGCCTTTTGCCACCGGCATGCCATCACCCCAATGGCCTGCCAGGGCGGCGATACCAAGTCCTTCGGGATGAATGGCTTCGGTCAGGCGGACTTGCCCCTCAACTGAACGACCCATTACAGTGGTGACACGAATGGCATCACCGTTCACCAGCCCAATTTTTTTTCCAGCCACGGTGTTGAGAGCAATCGTGTAGGAAAATGGATCAAGCTGGGCGGCTTCATCGAGCCACGCGTTTTCCATCGTATAACTATTCGTGTGCACGATATCGCGGTAGTAAAAGGCTGAGAAATCAAAATTATCATCATGATGCTCGTGCGAGGCGCAAGGAATCCAATCGGCCAATGGAGAATAATGCTGTCGCGGAATTGCCATGCCGCGGGGTTCGGCAATGGCGGCGATCGCCTCTCCGGTTCGAGGCATCCATTCCCAATAGATCGGCACCCGGACATCAACAAAGGCGCGCCAATAAACCTCCTCAGGTTTTTTCGGCCATTTATATAAGCCGTGCTCCTTGAACCAGTCATAGCCCATCTCCGGGCCAAAATTATTCTTTAGATCGGCATCACAAATCTCTTCGTAAGTATAAGTATGATCGCCTTCCAGCCGATAGGGTGGTTCGAGATTGTAAGACGCGTTATAGGCGGCGTTGAGATCACGGCGAAAGCCAACCCGGTCGGCTAAATCAAGCAACACCTCGGCGGCGCGGCGCTGTTCACCATAAGGCTCGACGACAGGCTGGCGGATCGGCCAGCACCATTCACCCATACCGGCAGGCAGGCTGAAAATAAATGGGAAGTTTGAACGCGAATCCAGCGATTGCAGGTAGTCGCAATCGGGCAACACGATATCGGCGAATTCTGACGTTTCCGTCATCAGCAAATCAAAACTGACGAAGAATTTGTATTTTTTGAGAGATTCCGCCACGACATCTTTGTTGGCGATACTCATTAACAAATTAGCGCCACAATTGAAGAGGACTTCCGGGCGATACGGCAGATCAAATTGATCCCACAATTTCTCACGATCAGTAGAATCCAGGAAGGGCGAGGTCATGCCCATGACAAACAGATCCTGGAGCCCAACATTAGTAGGCTGGCGCGGCTCACCGACCGGGTATGGATAATGGTAGCCCATCCACATGCCGGTAATCATCAAGCCATCTTTATCCGGTTCGGGCTGATACCAGGGCTTGCTGGTGCCGGGATTGCCGTGACATGTCGGGTTGTAGCCAAGGCAGGAGCCAACCACATCGGCCGCGCCGACCAATTGGTTTAGCAGATCGACGGCCAGGAAATTATAAACCGAATTTATATGTCCCTGGGCGCCGCGAAAGGCGATGGCCGCGACCGGCCGGTAAGGTATCGTAACGCCATCGATAACAATGGTGCTGCCAATCCTGGCTTCAGTGGCGAACTCGCCGGCAAGGCGGCGAATATTATCTGCCGGCACAGTGGAGATTTCCTCGGCCCATTCTGGCGTGAATTTTTTAAGATGATCCTTAAGCAGTTGGAATGACGGGTGACAGATAACACCATCAACTTCGAATTCTCCAAAGAGCGCCATGTTTGCAGAATCAACGTCGTCGAATGGCCGCGCTTGGCGAGCGTTCTCATCCCACACCAATGGTGTTTCGCTTGCCGGATCGCGGACATATTGTTGATCAGAACCAATCAGATATGGTCCATTTGTCTTGGCTTTGAGATAAGCTACATCCAAAGCTTCAAGTTCATTCGCTAAGACATTGCACATTGATAGAGCTAACGCACCATCGGTGCCAACCTTAAGTGGCACCCATTCGGTCGCCTTGGCGGAGGCAAAATTACACATCGGATCAATTACCACAAGCTTCATGCCGCGATCACGTGCATCGGCTGCCATGACCATATTCGACGTCGAAGCATGACCGGCGCTATGACCTTTGGATGCTCCGAAGAACATGGCGTAATTACAATATTGAAAGTCCGGTAAGATGCCCCATGAGGCATGCATAACCCCACTGATCAAATGCGCGCCGTTGCCACAATGCAATCCGCCTCCGGCGGTCGAGTGATTGGGCGTACCGAAACCGGCAGCAAAAGTGGTAAAGGGTATGCGGCTCGCGGTTAACGTGGTAGTCCGCTGCACCACCAGTTTTCGGGGATCTTCGGCACGAAGTTTCTTGAGCACCTCGGCAATTTCATCGAGTGCCTCATCCCAGGAAATTTCCTGCCATTTAGGATCAACGCCGATGCCTTTTTCTGGATTGGTGCGGCGGAGTGGCACGGTGAGACGGTTGGGGTCGTAGTGCGACATGATCCCGCTTACCCCCTTACCACAAAGCCGGCCTTTGCCGACGACACTATTGGGATTGCCTTCAATTTTGACAATTACATCGTCCACCCGATGGGCCAATACAGAGCACGAGCCGTAGCATAGCGCGCAGGAAGATGGCACCCATTGATCGATTTTAGGTTTAGTTTTTTTGGTCGATTTTTCTACCGCATTTGGTTGGATGATGTTCATTTCCACTTTTCCTTTTTATCCATCTTCATAGGCCATGTCCGTCATCAAAACAATTGGTCTGTCTGAACAGGTTTCCTAGAAGAGGACCTGGCTCATCTTGGATTGATATTAAGCCGCTTGGCGTTGATGGATCAAGCGGCGGTTTTGAATGGTCAGTTTTTTGATCTTTTCTCTCCTTTCGATGATGGTGGTGTGACGCCCGAAGTAGGCGGCGGCGGGTGTGCCTGGCGGCGGCAAGTAAAACTTGCCGTTCGAATCGTCAGCTGAATAATCTGAATTTACCACGAGGGTTCCTAGCGTTTGTTAATTGAGACATCAGGTCGATTTTTGCGCTGCCGCAAACAAACAACATTTAAGAAATATAGCTCAAGGGAATGGCTCGGGTGTTGGGGGCATCGCAAGGTATTGGAGCCGGTATCGCGCGGGCACTGGCAGCCGAAGGTTGCAATATAAATGCTGTCTTTCCATTGATCCCCAGAACCATCGAATTTTCCTTTTCTGATTTTCAACTCTCAAGCTTGTTCCTTATGATGTCTCTGTATAAAATCGCCGGCAATAATTTCCAAAATCAAAATCATTACCCATCGCTTAGGGAAGAAACTTCATGCGCTTACTAGACCAACCCGGTCGTTCAACAGTTCACTCAATGGATGGCATGGCGGCTACATCACACCCGCTCTCAACAATAACGGCCATCCAAACGCTAATGTCAGGCGGTAATGCGATGGACGCTGCAATTGCCGCAGTGGCAACACAATGCGTGGTCGAACCGCAGTCTACTGGTATTGGCGGTGATATGTTCTGCCTCTACAAACCGCATGATGGGGATATCGTTGGCTTTAACGGATCAGGTAGAGCGCCCGCCGCTGCAACGGCAGATTGGTTTGCTGAACAAGGTATTACGGAAATCGGACATGATAGTCCTCATTCTGTTACGATTCCAGGTTCTATCGACGGATGGTCTAAATTGATCAAAGCGCATGGTACAAAATCTTTGGGCGATATGCTTCAACCAGCTATTCGTTTCGCCCATAACGGCTTTCCGATGCATCACCGCAGTCACTTGGACTGGTCACTGATGGAGGAAATTTTATGTAAAGATCCAACTGGCGCATCACAGTATTTCCCCCAAGGAAAAGTGCCTGACATAGGCTCTGTCGTTACGCTTCCACTGCTGGCGAAAACCCTCGAACATATCGCCGACAAAGGGAGAAGTGGATTTTATGAGGGCTGGGTCGCCGAAGATATTGTTTCTTTTTTACAAGGAATGGGCGGACTGCAAACGATGGAAGATTTTGCCAATTTCGAAGGCACCTTCGTAACGCCGATCAAAACTAATTACAAAGGCTATGAGGTCTGGGAATGTCCACCGAACGGCCAAGGCATCGTTGCCCTTGAGATGCTCAACATATTGGGTGGAATGGGATTGGACCAGCTTGATCCGCTTTCAACCGAGCGCCTGCATATCGAGATCGAAGCCGCCCGTCTCGCTTACCGGGATCGCGATGCGGTATTGGCTGACCCAGACAACACAGATATTCCCGTCGAACGCTGGTTGTCAGAAGAACATGCCACCAGCCAGCGCGAACTTATTGACCGAAACAAACGAATGGAACCGTTATCCGCTTCAGAACTGCCCAATCACAGAGATACGGTATATATAACGATCGTTGATAAAAACCGAAATGCAGTAAGTATTATCAATACGAACTTTTATCTTTTCGGCAGCGCGCGCGTGGCCCCTAAAAGTGGTATCGTCCTTCATAACCGCGGCAAGAGCTTTTCACTCAATCCAAACCATCCGAACTGCATAGCGCCCAACAAACGCCCGCTCCACACCATCATTCCCGGTATGTTGATGAAAGACGGCAAAGCACAAATGCCGTTCGGCGTTATGGGTGGGCAATATCAAGCCTGTGGCCATGTCCATTTACTGAGCAATTTGCTTGAATGGGATATGGACTTGCAGGAAGCTATCGACTTCACCCGTGTTTTCCCCGATACCGATGACCCCGATGACCGGGTTCAGGTTGAAAGTGCCTTGCCGGAAAGCGTGCGTAACGAACTGGAGGCACTCGGCCATCAAACCTATATCCCCGTGCGCCCGGTTGGCGGCGCTCAGGCAATTTGGATCGATTGGGAGAACGGCGTGTTACGCGGCGCATCAGACCCGCGCAAAGACGGCAGTGCGATAGGGTATTAATAGGCGGCTGTTAGTGAACTAAAAAAGACCAGCAAAAATAATGCCGGCCCATTTCTTTTTGTTATTCCTCATCACTTGCCTTTGAATTGAGGGGTGCGTTTTTCCATATAGGCGCGGCGGCCTTCGATGTAGTCTTCGCTGTTGGAGCAGGCATCGATAAATTTCTGCATCGCTTCACGGTCCCACTCACCAGGGCTATCGCCGACAATATTGACGATGGCTTTAGTGGCGCGGACGGAAAGCGGTGCGTTCTCGGTAATCGATTGGGCATATTCCAAGACATAACCGGCCAGATCATCAACGCTGGTAACCCGATTAACGAGGCCGAGTTGCAACGCCTCTACCGCATTATAACGCCGCGCCGTAAATAGTATTTCCTTGGTCGTCGAGGCTCCTACGACTTCCACCATCCAGCGGGTAAAGTTCGGCCGGTAGGCGATACCTAAACGTCCGGCTGGAATAGCAAAAACCGAATTGTCGGAGCAAATTCTGATATCACAGGAGCACGCCAGGGCCATGCCACCGCCCATGCAATAGCCCTCAATCATGGCGATCACGGGCTTCGGACAGTTCCGCACACCTTGATACATGTTGTCGGTGATACGCTCATAGCGCTCCAGGCCGTCCGGCGTTGAGCGCAGTTCCTCGAATTCAGATATGTCCTGACCGGCGACGAAAGACTTGCTGCCCTCACCCCTGATAATGACCACCCGCACAGCTTCGTTGGTACCATGACTTTCAATCACCTCAGCAACTTTTTCTGCCATTGCTAAGGAGACCGCATTACGGCGCTCGGGATTGTTGTAGATGATCCAGCCGATACCATCCTCAACTTTGCTGATAATTTTATCTGTCATAGAATTTCAATCTTTGCTTATAAATTGTTGAGGAACTCGAATGTCCGGTCCCAGGATAGTTGCGCCGCCTCAGCTAGATAACCAGCTCCCCGGTTGGGAAACATATAACCGTGTTGGCCACCCGGATAAACAAAGACCTCGGCATTATCGCGGTTTTCGCATACTGCTTTGACCTTATCAATCGCCGCCATCGGCGCAATGGCATCATTGTCGCCATAATGAAACGCTAGTGGACAATTTACATCTGCCAACTCACCCAGAAAGTTTTCAACGAAAGAGCCATGAAACGAGACCACACCATCAACATCAAATCGCGCCGCCGCCTGCACGACGTAGGGCCCGTTGAAGGCACTATAGGGCGATGAACCAGCCCTAAACTCTGGGTCAATACCCTAGGCGGGAAACATCGAGAGCCAGGCCGCATTCTGGAAGCAATACTACAATCCATCCTTTGGAGCAGGCACGGTGAGCAAGTATGTCTACAAGGTCCAGAAAATCCCCAAAAAAGCGGTTTATTATCGTCCTATAAACGATCTTTAATTCTAAACCAGCCAATCAGGAACAGAATCGTAAGAACAGATACGATTGCCGCATCATCGCCTGTTCGAGGCTCGTTTGCTATAAAATGGCTGTGTAGAATTACCAAAAGTGTGGCGACTTGAGCGACCAGTAAGGTTGTGAAAAATGTCTTTTGGCCGTCCGGTCCATTTAAGAAAGTCAGCACTACTCCAAGACCCAGACCAAGCCAAGCACTGCCGAGGACTCTGGCAACAGTCATAGCCGAAATATCAACTTCTTCACCTTTGAGCCAAATTTCGGTCATGAAAAGAAGCTGTACGACGTACAAAAGAATGCCCAGCAGGTAGATGCCGAGGACTAACGCTGCAACATTATCATTGAGTTTTGCTAACATGGTTTCCTCCTAAAAAATTGATCAGTTGACATTAGTTATGCCTAAGAACCTCCGCAAACATACTTTATGAGCCATATCCCTTTTGGAAATCAGCATTCCAAGTTTGTCCCTTCGAGAAGAATAGTTTGTTGATGATGAACTGCGCATAAACAAAAAAAACGTACTTTGGTAACCTACGTCATGTCAATGCATTATGAATATTTTGTGAATGAAATAAAAAGGGGTTCTAAATTAGAACTCCTTGATAATAAACTATAATTTCTAGTGTAGTATCATCGTTTGGAGAACTGGAAGCTCCGGCGGGCTTTGCGGCGTCCATATTTTTTCCGTTCGACAACGCGGCTGTCACGGGTCAGGAAGCCTTCTTTTTTCAAAGGAGGCCGCAGTGCTGGTTCATACAGAACCAGCGCTTTCGAAATACCATGACGCACGGCACCGGCTTGACCCGAGAGGCCACCGCCTTTGACCGTGCAATTGACGTCATATTGATCGGCACGCTCGGCAATGCCAAACGGCTGGTTGATCATCATGCGCAGCACGGGACGAGCGAAATAAGTTTCGATATTCCGGCCATTGACGACAATTTTGCCACTGCCTGGCTTGATCCAAACGCGGGCAACCGCATCTTTCCGTTTGCCGGTCGCATAGGAGCGTCCGTGCTCATCGATCTGCGGCTCAACCGCTGTGACATCTGCTATAGCAACAGGCGCAGCTGCAGCTTCTTCACCGGCCTCAGCAGATTCTGCCGGAGCTTCAGTTTCAGCGGCGGCGGCAACAGCTTCACCCAAATCTTCGAGGGTTTTCTTTTCTTCAGCCATGATTAGTTACTCCCGATAGCGCGGTTTACAGAATTTTTCGGGTTCATTGCAGCAATATCCAAATTTTGCGGTTTTTGCGCTTCATGGGGATGATCGTTACCAGCATAAACGTGCAGCTTTTTCATTTGCTTGCGGCCCAGCGGGTTGCGGGAAATCATGCGCTCAATGGCTTTGATGACAACGCGTTCCGGATGATCACTATCAAGAATTTTATCCGCCGTCCGGCTTTTGATACCGCCCGGATAGCCGGTATGCCAATAATAAGTTTTGTCGTCACGCTTGTTGCCGGTCAGCCCAACTTTCTCGGCATTAACGATAATAATATTATCGCCACAATCGATATGCGGGGTGTAGGTGGGTTTATGTTTACCGCGAAGGCGCATCGCGACGATGCTGGCCATCCGGCCCAGTACCAAACCTTCAGCGTCAATCACGAACCACTCGCGTTCGACTTCGGCCGGCTTTTGCGAATATGTACTCATCTCGAATCCAATCTCAAAATATACTGACGGCATCCGGTCATTAAGAATAAGGATACCTTCAATTTCGGCGCGGAGTATGCCAGGATAATCTGCCTAGTCAATGCAAATAATATTAATTTTATTGTTTATAATCAAAAGGTTATGAATGAGGTATAATATTACCACAATATGGCTGGTAGAATTGATCACTATTTGAATCCGGTCACACCGACGAAGCGTCAATTTAGCGGTTGCGAAATGGGTGTCAATCGCGGCAATCTGCCCCAGCAGTAAATAGTGGTAAAAACTTGGGAGTATTAAATGCCGGCCAGCAACAATGAAACTATTCTTCTCCGCGAAGATAAAGATGGCATCTGTACGCTGACGCTAAACCGTCCGGAAAAGCGCAACGCCATGTCGACGGAACTCATCGCCGAGCTGCAAAATGCCTTTGATACCATCGCTGACGACAAGTCGGTCAAAGTCATCATCCTCGCCGGTAACGGTCCGATTTTTAGTTCCGGCCATGACCTCAGGGAAATTCGCGGCGATTCGAGCTATGAAACCATCCATGCACTGTTCCAGCAATGCAGTAATTTGATGATCTCGATGAAAAAGCAGCCGCAGCCGATTATCGCCCGGGTGCATGGTATCGCCATGGCCGCCGGCTGTCAGTTGATGGCGAGTTGTGATCTGGCCGTCTCTGTTGATACCGCGAAATTTGCCGTCCCCGGAGTCACCAATGGCTTATTTTGCTCGACCCCGGCCGTCGCGCTAAGCCGCGCTGCCAGTCCCAAACATACCATGGAAATGCTGTTGATGGGTGATCTCTTTAGTGCCAAGGATGCCTTGCGCTTTGGCCTGATCAACAAGGTCGTCAAACCGGAAGAGCTGGACGCGGCAGTAATGGAATACGCTGCGAGTATCGCTAGCCGCTCGACGCTTACGATGTCAATGGGCAAACCCACATTTTACGCGCAACTCGATATGGAATTAGCCGAAGCCTACGCCTACACCACCGAAGTGATGGCGAAAAATATGCAGGAATATGATGCTCAGGAAGGCATTGATGCTTTCCTTGAAAAACGCGATCCCGAATGGCGAGGCCGTTAAGCCAACAATGGAACCTCTCACCTATTCCGACGAGCACATCGCCAGCATCTTCAAACACGTTCAGAGCATCGCCATGGTTGGCGCCAGCCCTAAACCGCACCGGGCCAGCTATCGGGTGATGAAGTTTCTTCAGGATCGGGGCTACCGGGTGATCCCGGTGAACACGCGTAAAAATGATGGCTTCATCCACGGCGAAAAAGTTTATGACACTCTCGCCGAAATTCCAGATGACTTTCAGATGGTGAATATCTTCCGCAATATTAC
>Ga0187833_10002106_pt1 | contig 21772 bp, 21 predicted proteins | sample ETNtaG_37_FD_167968 | JGI IMG/M metagenome (GOLD analysis project Ga0187833, IMG submission 167968) | Marine microbial and viral communities from oxygen minimum zone, Eastern Pacific Ocean - ETNP2014_SV_400_PacBio MetaG (Illumina Assembly) | ecosystem: Environmental > Aquatic > Marine > Hypoxic...
CAACTTTGGACTAAAGGCGGAATTCTTTACGTACCACCTGCAAGATAATTTAAATTAATATTATTAAAAAAGGGCTAGATTTTTCTAGCCCTTTTTTTTATCCTAAAGTTATAATGAATTTAAAAAGTTCAACTTCAAGTTTAACTGGTTTTTTTTCCTCAAAATATAATTTAAAATATTATTTACCTCAAATTTTAACGGTTTTTGGAATTATATTTATTTTCGGTTATTTTTCATACAACGCACAAATCAATATGGATAATAGGGGAATTGATTTTGGTTTGCGTTTTTTAGGTGAAGAAGCATCATTCGATATTCAATTTTCATTAATCGAGTATAGTGGAACAAGCTCATATGCCAGAGCTTATCTCGTTGGTCTTTTAAATACCATTTTGGTTGCTTCCATTGGTATATTTTTTGCAACAATCTTAGGTGTAGTTATTGGTATTTCAAGACTATCTCAGAACTATTTGATTGCAAAAGTTGCAGAATGGTACATAGAAATTTTTAGAAATATTCCATTGTTGCTTCAATTATTTTTTTGGTATTTTGCGGCACTAAGAGCTTTACCTTTGCCCAAAGAAGCAATTAACTTTTTTGATGTATCCTATTTGTCAGTAAAAGGACTTTATATACCAAAATTTATTTGGATAAATTTTGATATTTTTTTCTACTCAATAATTGCCTCAATAGTCGCAATAATATTTGTGTTTAAATATGCAAGAAGACAGCAGGAACAAACAGGGAGACGCATTCCATCGTTTTATATATCTCTTGGAATAATTATATTGATTCCATTGCTATTTTTTTTAATAGGAGAGGTCTCTTTAAGTTTTGAATATCCTGTACTTAAACAATTATCGAAAACTATTTTTAATTATATAGGTGGGGTAGCCATAATTCCAGAATTGATGGCATTGGCATTGGCTTTATCATTGTATACTGCGACTTTTATAGCCGAATGCGTTAGAGCAGGAATTTTAGGTGTCGGCAAAGGACAAAAAGAAGCTGCAGCATCAATAGGTTTAACACCAGCTCAAACACTTAGATTAGTTGTGATGCCTCAAGCTTTAAGGATAATTATACCACCGACAACTAATCAATACTTAAATTTGACCAAAAACTCATCTCTTGCTGCCGCAATAGCATATCCCGACATAGTCTTAGTTTTTGCAGGAACAGCAATGATGCAAACAGGAAGAGCCATTGAAATTGTGTCAATTACTATGCTTACTTATTTAAGTCTGAGCATTGCAATTTCGATTTTTATGAATTGGTATAACAAAAAAATAGCAATTAAGGAAAAATGATAAAAGATTTAAATTTTTTAGGAAAACCTACCAGAGATAAATTAAATTTATTTCTTTCATTGGGCATTATATTAATTTTATTAAGCATTATAGATGTAATATTAAATTCTTTTCTTGAGGTAAATATCACCTCTATTTTACCAAGATGGTTAAATTTCTTTACACCATTATTTTTTGGTTTTGTAGGACTTCATTATATTAGAATTGAACTTTCAGGAAATAAAACATTGGATAGGTTGAATAAAAATATAAATTCTAATTGGCTCAACGCCATATTAACTTTGTTAATTGTCTTTGTCTTAATTAAGAATCTTCCACCTCTATTGAATTGGTTAATTATTGACGCTGATTTTATAGGTACTTCTAAAGAAGAGTGCTCTCGAGAAGGAGCATGTTGGGTTTTCGTTAATGTTTGGTTCAAAAGACTTATATATGGATTGTATCCAAATCCTGAAATTTGGAGAATTAATCTTTCCTTTCTAATGTTAATTGGACTTGTGATTTCTGCATTTTTTGTTCCTGTAAAAATTAAAAAATATATAATTATTTTTCTTTTATTTATTTTTCCGTTTATAGCTATAAGTTTAATTTCAGGTGGAAATTTTGGCTTGGAATGGGTTGAAACTGCAGCTTGGGGTGGACTTTCTCTTACATTTATTATCTCAATTTTTGCTCTGCTATTTTGTTTTCCAGTAGGAATGTTTTTAGCCTTGGGAAGAAGATCTTCAGCCCCAGTTATTAGATATTCGTCGATTGGTTTTATTGAGTTTTGGAGAGGAGTTCCTTTAATTACGGTTTTATTCATGGCTTCAGTAATGATGCCAATGTTTTTACCTGACGGAACATATATGGATAAACTTGTACGCGTTATAATAGCTATAACACTTTTTGAAGCAGCATATATGGCTGAGGTTATACGTGGGGGACTTCAAGCTTTACCAAAAGGTCAATATGATGCCGGAAAATCTCTTGGAATGGGTTATTGGAGAATGCATCTACTTGTAATTCTTCCACAGGCATTGAAACTTGTTATCCCTGGGGTAGCCAATACATTTTTAGCATTGGTGAAAGATACTCCTCTAATTCTAGTTGTAGGTTTGCTTGAATTGGTTGGAATGATAGATATGGCAAAAACAAACCCAGATTGGTTAGGTTTTGCAACAGAAGGATATGTATTTGCAGGTGTCGTTTTCTGGATTATTTGCTATTCTATGAGCAGATATAGTCAAAGATTAGAAAAAAAATATAAAACCGATAGGTAAAATAGATAGTATGTCTGAGAAAATTATAGAATTACAAGAAGTAAACAAATGGTTTGACGATTTTCAAGTCTTAAAAAATATAAATCTCGAAGTATTTTTGAAACAAAAAATTGTTGTTTGCGGACCATCCGGATCAGGCAAATCTACATTGATAAGATGCATTAATAGACTTGAAGAACATCAAAAAGGAAAAATTGTAGTTGATGGAATTGAACTTTCTGAAAACACAAAAAATATTGAAAAGATAAGAGCTGAAGTTGGAATGGTTTTTCAACAATTCAATTTATTTCCTCATTTGTCAATTGTAGATAATTGTACATTGGCACCAATATGGGTAAAAAAATTACCTAAAAAACAAGCTGAAGAATTAGCATTAAAGGAACTAGAAAAAGTTAAAATATTGGATCAAGCTAAAAAGTTTCCCGGACAATTATCGGGGGGCCAACAACAAAGAGCTGCAATTGCCAGAGCTTTGTGTATGCAGCCAAAAATTATGCTTTTTGACGAACCTACTTCAGCTTTAGATCCTGAAATGATCAAGGAAGTTTTGGATGCCATGGTTGTTTTAGCAAAAGCAGGAATGACCATGATTGTAGTCACTCACGAAATGGGTTTTGCAAAGGAAGTGGCCGATGAAGTAATTTTTATGGATGAAGGCATGATAATTGAAAAGGCCACTACAAAAGAATTTTTTGCAAATCCTAAAAGCGATAGAACTAAACTTTTTTTAAGCCAAATTCTTTAGTATTTTATTAGGAGTGATTAAAAAATTATTTCTATTAGCGATATTATTTTTATCTCAATTATCTTTTAGCTCAGCCTTTGCTCACGTTTTACATTATCAAAAACTAAATAAATTAGAATTTGACCTCTTCAGAAACAACAAGTTAATTGGTCAACATATCTATGTATTTAATAGAAATGGTCAAAATTTAACCGTTCATAGTAAGGTTAATTTTGAAATAAAAATGCTAGGTGTCTCTTTATACAGATATTCTGCAGAAAGTAAGGAGAAATATGTCAATGGAAAATTTGAAAGTTTTTCAGCAACAACTAATCAAAATGATAAAAAAAAGTTTAGTAAAATCTATAAGAAAAAAAAGAAATTTTTTATAGAAGGATCCTCATATAAAGGAGATGCACCTGAAGATTTTATCATTGGATCATGGTGGAATCATTCAATTATTAAATATAGAATACAAATTAGCACAGGGTCTGGTAGAATTATAAAACAAAATGTTAGTTTTGTTGGCAAAGAAACCATTGAAATTAATAATAAGGACTATTCTGCTTTAAAATTCAATTTTTTTTCAAAAGATCAAAAATTAAATATGGACGTTTGGTATGATGAAAGGACATTGATTTGGTTAAAGGCTAGTTATAAAAAAAAAGGTAATTGGGAATATAGACTTAAACATTTTGAGTAAGCTAATCAAAATCAGTTTATTATTAAATTCTAGATGTTTTTTTTTACCCTTTGTCAACCCAAAAAAGTACTGAGTTTAGCAATTATATTGTCAAAAAAAAAATAATTTTATGCTTGCATTGAAATAGTTTTTGGGGTTGTATTTACTTTTTTCAATAGAGGGGTCTATTATGGTAGAAGGTTTCAATAAGCATTTGGGCAATATGTTAAAAATGAGAAGATTAGCATTAGGTTTGACACAAACAAAAGTAGCTAAGGCAATCAATGTTACTTTTCAACAAATTCAGAAATATGAAAAAGGAATTAACGGTGTGAGCTCGACAAGATTATTACAATTATCAAATTATTTAAAAGTTCCAATAAACTATTTTTTTGATAGCTATACTGAATATTTAAAAGGAATAAATAAAACTGATGAAGGCTACACGCCAGTTAATTATAATTTTCTTGTTAAAATTTATTCAGAGTTGACACAAGAACAAAAAAGCAAATTTAATAAACAAGCAATTAGAGAATCCGATTTGTCGAATGTAAAGACGGGTTAAATATTGGCTCCTCGGGCAGGACTCGAACCTGCGACCAATTGATTAACAGTCAACTGCTCTACCAACTGAGCTACCGAGGAATGTAATATCGAATAAAGATACTTTTTTTTTGATGCAACGCAAGTTTTTACTGGAGGCCACGCCCAGAATCGAACTGGGATACAAGGATTTGCAATCCTCCGCGTAACCATTCCGCCACGTGGCCAAGTAGTGCCATGAAGCTTAAGTCGTAAGTAACAACTAGACTTTATACACTTAACGATTATTTCTACAAGTATGAAAGTAGAAAATAAAACCATACACAATGGCCCAGGAAAATATTATCTGGATTGACTTCAAAGATAAGGCCATTGATAAATTATACCTTGCGAAGGGAAACAGAGTTACAGTTAAATTCAAAAATATATCTGTTCCTTATTTAACGGGTTTGGTTTTACGGTACTCAACAAAAACTCAGAAGAAGAGGTTCTATTCAAAATATAAATATAAAAATAAAACAAAATGGTTAAAGTTAAATGAATTTATTTTTGATGATAGTTATTAGAAATATATATAAAAATTTTTTTAGAATATGGAAATGTCAAAGATAAGTTTTGCTCTGCGGGGTCAGATGAAGGCATGGAAATTAGCAAATCATATTTAAACGAAAATCTATAACTTGGCTTTGATGAAGTAAGCATTAAAATTGCCCATATTATTAAGATTAAATAAAATAAGTTTGTTTTTTTATAAAATATTTCTTATAGAAATTTTCTAGTTTAGATATCTCTAAATCAAAATTGTTTATTTTGTTATATTTTATTTTTTTCATAAGTTTATTATTTCTAATATAAGAGATTTTAATCATAGGTGATAATTTATTTCTCGATAAAATGATTTTTCTACCGTAATGATTGTAAAAAAATTTTAGGATATCCTTAATACTGAAAATAAGCTTATTGTTGGAAACATCATAGGCATTCCCATTATCATTTAACTTAATTGTTTTTTCTATAATATTACAAAATTCATCGATAGACAAATAAGATCTTATTGTTTCGTATTTATAGAATTTAAATTTTTTTATCTTCAAGTATTGCATTAAAATTTTTTCTATTGTTCCTGGCTTTTGTCTTAAAATTCCAAATATATTTCCTACTCTTAATATAGTTAAATTTCTAAATTCTTTTTTACAAATTTTTTCTGCTTCGTAACAATTTTTTGAATACTGATCTAAGATATTAATTTTTCCTAGTTTGCTATTACCATAAATACCTACAGATGAGATAAATATAATTTTTTTTGGTTTTTTTTTAGTAATAGCTGTTGTTAAATTTTTAAATTTTTCTAAAAAGTTTTTTTTCTTAGAGTTTACAGTTGTAAGAACAACTATAGAATTATTTAAATTATGATTATTTATTAATCCAGAATTGAATATATTCTTATGAATTAACCTTATTTTCTTTGAGATAAATTTAGTTTTGAATGGAAACTTTTCTTTTTTACCAATAATAGTTACTTTATATTTTTTATCTTTAAAATATCTTGCTAAATTTAATCCTAAAAATCCAAATCCTGTGAATAAAAATAAATTACTTTTCATATTATTGATTTGTAATATAAGTATTTCTAATGAGTAATTTCAATATATCTATCTTAGGTTACAATAATAATTATAAAAAATTTTTGTCACATATAAAAGATAAAAAAACAAAATATAGACTTAAACAAATTGATAATAGCAAAAATATAGATAATTTTAATTATAAAGTTTACAAAAATAAATTAATTAAAGAAAAAGTTAAAATTTTAGCATTATGTAGCAAAATATTTATAACTTTAATAAGTGAAGACATTGATTTTTTTATAAAAAAAAAAATTAAAATCGTCCATGCATCAAATAACTATGAAGTCGATAACCATGGATATATAGTAGAAAAACCATTTACAGATTACTCTTTTGAAGAGCTCTTTTTAAGAAAGACACTCAATTTAGATTTAACAAAAAATCGTAAATTTTTGAAAAATAAAAAAATTTTAATAACTGGTGGTGCGGGATCTATTGGCGGAGGCTTAATTAAAAAGTTAATTAAATTAAATATTAAAAAACTATATGTAATTGATAATAATGAGTACAATATTTTTAGGTTAAAAAACTCAATTGATATGGATAAATATAAAAAAAAAATTGAGTTTAGTTTAACTAATATAGAAAACGTAGATTTATTAAACTTAGATTTTAAAAGGATAAAACCTAATATTGTCTTTCATGCAGCTGCACTTAAACATGTTTCATTTTTAGAGAGCAATATTAGACAAGCGGTATTAACTAATGTCATAGGAACATATAATACAATTTTATCTGCAGTTAACAATCAAACTAAATACTTTGTTCATATTTCAACAGACAAAGCAGCTGATCCAAAAAATGTTTTAGGATACACAAAAATATTATCAGAATATGTTTGTCACAACTTTAAAGATACTAAAATGAAAATTGGAATTGTAAGGTTTGGAAATGTATTTAACTCTTATGGATCAGTAGCTGAAACATTTAAAAGTCGAATATTAAATGTAAAAAAAATTAAATTAAGCAGTCCAAATGTAGAAAGATATTTTATGAGCATCGATGAAGCAACAAATCTTATTATTTCAACATTAGAATTAATCTCAGAAAATAAAAACTTAAAAAGGTGCAGAACATTCATTTGTGATATGGGCACACCAATTAAAATAAAAAATCTAGCTCTTAAAATGCTATATTTAAGCGGCAGAACTTCCAAAAAATATATTTCAAATTCGTATTATGGATTAAATAATATGGAAAAAATCAGTGAAAATTTGATCTCAAAAAAAGAAAAAATTATAAATATTATTAACGAAAAGATATTAGAAATTAATAGCAAATATAAAATTGTTTATTTCAATAAAATAAAAAAAATAATAACAGATGCATCAAAAAATCATAAAATTAAGAGAGATATTAAAAAAATGATTTAATAAGTAGTATTTTTTGTCAATAAATTTTGAGTTAATTTAATTTTCTTTAAAATTTTATATATTCTTTTTGATGATTTTCCATCACCATGAATATTTTTTAATTTTTTAATACTTTTTTTAATTTTAATTGCTTTTTTAATTTTTGAATAAATATCTTTTTCATCATATTTTGCATTTAAAACATTTTTATTTTTTTCTCTAAAATTTTGTCTATCTCCAATGTTAACAACTCCAATTTTTAAACTAGGACTCTCCAAAATACCCGATGATGAATTTCCTATTAAAGCCTCAGAATTAGATACCAAAGTTAAAAAATCTTGCCTCTGAATATTTTTAAAAATAAAAAAATTTTTATTTTTTAATTTATTTATTTTATTAATTATAAATTTGTATCCTGGATCATAGTTTGGGTAAATAATATACTTTTTATGTTTAAATCGTGAGCATGCTTTTAGGGTCTTTTCAAAAACTTTATCATATATTTTTTGATCTTTAAAAACTGGATGTTGAAGAATAACAAAATATTTTTCATTCAAATTGATTGATTTACTATCAATTTTTAATATTTTTTTTTTAGTAAATGTTTTATAATTGATATCATCGAGCTGAGGTGCCCCTACTAAATAAATTCTTTTTTTTTGTTCACCTAGTCTCAATAATCTATCAAAAGCCTTTTTAGTTGCAGAAAAGTGTATGTGAGCTAATTTAGAAATAGCCATTCTGGTCATATCATCTATGTGACCAGATCTATCGCCTGCTTGTACATGTGCCAAAGCTATATTATTGTATGCGCAACTTATTGCCACACTCATTAATTCAACTCTGTCACCAAAAATTAAAACTATATCAGGTTTAAAACTACTTAAAATTTTTGAAAAATTAATTATTAATTTACCAACTCCTAAACCAAAATTTTTATTGTAAAATTTAATTTTATAATCAATTTTAATTTTATCTTTTTTTATATTTTTAAATGAAGATCCTAGTTCTTTTGAAAGATGTGTGCCTGTAATTATTGTTTTAACTTTAAATCTTTTATCTTTTTTTAAAAGTTTGTAGAGATTTTTGCAATATCCATAGCTTGCTCTAGACTCTAATACTAATAGTACTTTTCTCATTTAATATCTTTAAAACTTAATATTTTATCTTTTAATATAATTCTTTTTGCTTTTTTTCCTATCATATGAAAAAATTGATTGGCAGGAATTTGTCTTTTTTGCGGCGATGGTCTTTTTGTAGTTATGTTTTTTTGATTAAACTTTTCTCCAGGGAGAATTTTTTTAATGGATACAACTGACTCTCTTGCCCAATTTACAATTTCTTTTTCTTTTTTAAATATTTTTTTTATATTTCCTCTAGCTAAAAAATTAGCATTTGCACCTTCAACTAACATTTTTAATTCCCTTCCATCAATTGAGGATTTATGATCTGGCCCTGAAAGTTTTTTATTAAATGTAAAATGCTTTTCAATAATGCTTGCTCCTAAAGAGACGGCTCCTAAAGCATTATATATTGATGGTGTATGATCAGAGAGTCCAATAGGAATTTTATATTTTTTAGAAAGTTGTTTAATAAAATCTAAATTCATTATTTCATAAGGACATGGATATGCAGATATGCAATGTGTTAAAGCCAAAGGAGTATTATGTTTATTTATAATTTTTACTGTTTCATGGATTTCCTCTGGCAAAGACATGCCTGTAGAAACAATCATTGGCTTTCCAAATTTCGCAATATAATCAATAAAAGGAAAATTTGTTAATTCTCCAGAACCGGTCTTAAATGCTTTAACTTTTATTAAATTCAACTGTTTAGCAGCTTTAATAGAAAATGGTGTACACAAATAATCAATGCCTATTTTTTCACATAATCTTTTCAAAATTTTATGTTGATTTAAACTAAAATTGGTATCTTCAATAACTTTGGATAAAGGTTTACCAAAGTTAGAAGATTTTGGTATATTAGCTTCTAACATTTCTTCATTAACAATATGGTGCTGAAATTTAATGCACTGAGCTCCTGATTTTTTTGCAAATCGTACCATTTTTTTTGCTATTTCAAAATTTCCCTGGTGATTTACACAAGCTTCAACTACAATGTAAGGTTTGTATTTTTTGCCAATTCTATTTCTTCCAATTTGTATAAATTTCATATTATATTAAAAACTTTTTTGCTAATAAAAAATCTTCTTTATTATCAATATCAATGCTTTCGGGAAATTTCACCTCAATAAAGGCACCTTTTCCGTATAACTTATATTTTTTATTTGATATTTTATGGATGAATATAACACCACCATCTAAGCAATAATATTTTTTATTTTTTAAATTATTTACAATCGGGATATTTAAATTTTGTAAAAGATCTAGATTTTTAATTTTGAATAACATTTTAGGGACTTGTGTATGCTTTAAATTTAAAACTGAAGCCAAATAATCGGGCTTACATTTTTTAAATTTTTTAATTGCATTTATTACAGTTTTTATTTTTCTTAGTGGAGAAGTGGGTTGTAATATTACAATTGCATCAAATTTTTCTCCTTTGTTTTTAAATTGTAGCAAAGTATGTTTGATAACACTTTCCATTTTAGTATTATCTTTGGAAATTTTTTTAGGCCTCTTTAAAAAAAAAACTTTTGGATATTTTTTTTTTAATTTAAATATTTTTTTATTATTAGTTGATAATACAACTTTATCAAAAAGTTTAATTTTAGATGAAAGCAACAATGTCCATTCCACCAAAAGCTTTCCATTAATACTGAGAAAATTTTTGTTTGGTAATCTTTTTGAATTACTTCTAGCAGGTATTAAACATATAAACTTCATTATTTTTATTAATTATTTTGATAAATCTTTTGTTGAGTTTTTGGAAGCTAAATTTTAGAAAAGCAAATAAACACTAAAACCTAGTTTATTGGGTTGTAATGGCCCACGAGTGGCCCCAGGGAGGTTGCTTGCAGTCCATATTAAAAGTAAATAGGTTGGTAAATAAGGAAATAATTGTAGGTGCGTGTTGAAATGGATAGGATTTACAATCCTCTGCGTAACCATTCCATTCCGTCACGTGGCCAATTTTAAAAATTCAATCTTTGCTTTTTAATAAATTATTATATGTTTGTATATAATGCAAAATTCTAGTTACAACCATCTTGCTATAGAAAATGAAATATATGAGTATTGGGAGAAAAATAATTTTTTTGAGCCAAAAAAGAATAAAAAAAAATATTTTTCAATAGTGATTCCGCCACCCAACGTAACCGGAAGTTTACATATGGGTCATGCTTTAAATAATTCTCTGCAAGATTTATTGGCACGTTATTATCGTATGAATGGTTATGAAACTTTATGGCAGCCAGGAACAGATCATGCAGGAATAGCTACACAAGCAGTTGTTGAAAAACAATTATTAGAAAAAGGAATTACAAAAGATCAGCTTGGTAGAAATAAATTTATTAAAGAAGTTTGGAGATGGAAAAATGAATCGGGAGATCAAATTATTAATCAACTTAAAAAATTGGGATGTTCTTGTGATTGGTCTCGTAATAGATTTACAATGGATAAAGATTTATCTGCAGCTGTTATAAAAACATTTGTTGAACTTTATAAAAAAAAAATAATATATAAAGATACGAAACTAGTTAATTGGGACACTCAATTAGAGACTGCAATATCAGATTTGGAAGTTGAACAAAGGGAGGTTCAATCAAATCTTTATTACATAAAGTATAAAATTGATGGAGAAAATAATTATCTTACTATAGCTACCACTAGGCCAGAAACAATGCTTGGAGATACAGCCGTTGCCGTTAATCCCATGGACGAAAGGTACGAAAATTATATTGGAAAAACAATAATTGTACCAATTATAGAAAGAAAAGTAAAAATAATTGCAGATAAATTTGTTTCTATAAACCAAGGCTCGGGTGTTCTTAAAGTAACTCCTGCCCATGATTTTAATGATTTTGAAATTGGAAAAAGACACAAACTTGAATTTATAAATATTTTAGAAAAAAATGGTAAATTAAATCATGCTGTCCCAAAAGAATTAATTGGCGTAGAACGTTTCGAGGCTAGAAATAAAATTATAAAAATACTTAAGAAAAATAACTTAGTAGAAAAAATTGAAAATATAAAAAACACCGTTCCTTATGGAGATCGTTCAAACTCAATTATAGAACCTTTGATAACCGAGCAATGGTTTGCTGATGCAAAATTTTTAGCTAAAAAAGCTATACAAGTGGTTAAAAAAAAAAAGACTATTTTTTTTCCAAGCAATTGGTCAAAGACTTATTTTCAATGGATGAATAATATACAACCTTGGTGTATCTCAAGACAATTATGGTGGGGACACAGAATACCAGCTTGGTATTCAAAAGATAAAAAAATTTTTGTTGCCGAGAATGAAAAAGAAGCTAATAAAATTGCTAAAAAATATTATAAAAAAAATATTGAATTAAAGAGAGATGGAGATGTATTAGATACTTGGTTTTCATCTGCTCTTTGGCCTTTTGCTACATTGGGATGGCCAAAAAAAACTTATGAGCTAAAAAGATTTTATCCAACATCAGTGCTTGTAACCGGATTTGATATCATTTTCTTTTGGGTTGCTAGAATGATGATGATGGGGAATTATCTAATTAAAAGAGAGCCTTTTTCAAAAATTTATGTCCATGCTTTGGTAAGAGATGAAAAAGGTCAAAAAATGTCTAAATCCAAAGGAAACGTAATTGATCCACTCGATCTAATAAACAAATATGGCGCAGACTCTTTAAGATTTACTTTAATTTCAATGGTAGCCCCAGGAAGAGATATAAAACTTTCAGAAGATAGAGTTAAAGGATATAGAAATTTTCTTAATAAAATTTGGAATGCAAATAAATTTTCTAAAATAAATAATTGCAAGATTTCTAAAAAAACTAATATTAAAAACATTAAACTTGATATAAACAAATGGATTTATTTTGAATTAGTTAAAACTAACAAGGAGGCAAAAAAATATATATCGAATTATAGATTTGATGAAGCAGCAAGAATAATTTATCAGTTTGTTTGGCACTCATATTGTGATTGGTACATTGAATTTTTAAAACCCATTTTTGTTTCCAAAAATATGAAAGACATCAAAGAATCACGCAATATATCTTCTTTTATTCAAGCAAATATATTAATTCTTCTACATCCATTTATACCATTTTTTACCGAAAGAGTTTGGCAAGACTTTAAATTTATCAATTATTTTAAAAAACCTTTAATGTTTAAGGATTGGGATGTAAAAGCTCAATCAAGTTTTAACGTAAGCTATAACAAAATTTATTGGCTTATAGATCTTGTAACAAGCGTAAGATCAACTAAAGTTGACTTAAACATAGCCCCAGGATCATTTATCGATATTTCTACAGCTGAATTAAGTTCAAATAAAATAAGTATTATAAATGATAATATAGATGTATTTAAGAGACTAGGAAGAATTTCAGATATAAGTTATTCAAAATTAAATAAAAATGGAATAAAAATAATTGTTGGTGGGGAAACAGTAACACTTTACTTTGATCAAAATTTGGATTTAAACGAACAAAAACAAAAAATATCCAACAAAGTTAAAGACTTAGATCAGAAAATAAATAGAATAAATGATAAGTTGAAAAACAAATCTTTTTTAGAAAATGCTCCAAAACAAATAGTAGAAAAGGAAAAGAAGGTCTTAATTGATTATAAGAATGAACTTAAAAAGTTGAATACCATTCTAAATAGTATTAAAAATTAATTATGAAATTCAACAAATCTAAACTACCAAGTAGGCATGTGTCTGTTGGAGTGAAAAGCGCTCCCCATCGTTCTATGTATTATGCTATGGGTTTAAAAAGTACTGACATAGAAAAACCCTTTGTAGGTGTTGTTACTACCTGGAATGAATCAGCTCCATGCAATATTACACTTTCACGACAAGCTCAATCTGCAAAAAAAGGAATAAAGTCAGCTGGGGGCACTCCAAGAGAATTTACAACAATTACGGTAACAGATGGAATTGCAATGGGACATGCAGGAATGAAATCTTCCTTAATTAGTAGAGAAGTTATAGCTGACTCCGTTGAACTAACTATGAGAGGCCATTGTTACGATGCGCTTATCGGTCTAGCCGGTTGTGACAAATCACTACCAGGACTAATGATGGTTATGTTGAGATTAAATGTTCCCTCGGTTTTTATTTATGGAGGATCAATATTACCAGGAAACTACAAGGGAAAAGATGTGACCATAGTAGATGTTTTTGAGGGTGTAGGTAAACACTCAACAGGTAAAATGAGCAAAGAAGATTTATTTGAACTCGAAAGTGTAGCTTGTCCATCAGGTGGATCATGTGGAGGACAATTTACTGCTAATACTATGGCATGCGTGTCAGAAGCTATTGGTTTAGCATTACCAGGGTCTGCAGGTACTCCAGCAGTATATGAATCACGAGATAAATTTGCAATTTCAAGTGGAAAAGCGGTAATGAACCTGTTAGAAAAAAATATTAGACCAAGAGATATTGTAACAAAAAAATCATTGGAAAATGCAGCCGTTATAGTAGCTGCATCGGGAGGATCCACTAATGCTGCCCTGCATCTACCAGCTATAGCAAATGAAGCTGGAATTAATTTTACTTTAGAAGATATAACAAAAATTTCAAAAAAAACACCTTACATCGCAGATTTAAAACCTGGTGGCAAGTATGTTGCAAAAGATATGTACGAAATAGGAGGGGTTCCAGTTTTAATTAAAGCATTGTTAGATGGAGGTTTTTTGCATGAAGATTGCATGACAGTTTCAGGAAAAACAATTGGGGAAAATCATAAGGATATTGTTTTTCCAACTGACCAAAAAGTAATTTATAAAACCTCAAAACCAATAAGTTCTTCAGGAGGTTTTGTTGGCTTAAAAGGAAATTTGGCTCCTGATGGTGCAATTATTAAAGTGGCCGGAATGAAGAAAAAAAAATTTATAGGAAAAGCAAAATGTTTTGATAGTGAACAGTTCGCTTTAAAAGCAGTTCTAGACAACAAAATTAAACGGGGAGAGGTTATTATTATAAGATATGAGGGTCCCAAAGGAAGTCCTGGTATGCCAGAAATGCTATCAACTACTGGCGCTATATATGGCCAAGGTTTAGGAGAAGAAGTTGCTCTTATAACTGATGGTCGTTTTTCTGGAGGCACACATGGGATTTCTATTGGACATGTTGGCCCGGAAGCAGCTGTTGGTGGAGCAATTGGATTAATTAAAAATGGAGATGTTGTTGAAATAAATATAGATAAAGGCTTATTAAAAGTTCACCTGACGAATAAAGAATTGTTAAAAAGAAAAAAAAAATGGAAACCAAAAAAGATAGAATATACCTCAGGAACATTATGGAAATATTCCCAGTCAGTGGGACCTGCATTTAAAGGAGCTGTTACACATCCGGGAGCCTCTAAAGAAAAAAAATGTTACGCGGATATATAATAAATAATGAAAATAAAGCCAGTTATTATGTGTGGTGGAGCGGGCACAAGGCTATGGTCTCAATCAAAGAATAATCTTCCGAAGCAATTTATTAATTTTGGTGGATGGACCTTACTTGGAAAGACTCTCAAAAGGATAAAAAGTTCGATATTTGATTATCCTGTAATAAGCACAAATCTAGCTTATGTAAATTTAGTACGAAAACAGCTATTGAAATATAAAATTAAGAAATTTAAAATTATTTTAGAGCCATCTAAAAAGAATACGGGACCCGCGATATTATCATCTGCTTTATTAAAAGAAATTCCATACAACCAATCTATGATATTCTTATCAGCAGATCATTTAATCAAAAAAATTAATCAGTTTAACAAATCAATTATTTCAAACAAAAAATATTTAAATGACAGTAATATTTTTATTTTTGGTATTAAACCATCTTCACCATCATCTGAATATGGCTATTTTTTAACAAAAAAGATTTCAAGAGACATTAATAAAGTTGATAAATTTATTGAAAAACCCAATGTAAAAGAAGCAAAAAAAATTATAAAAAAAAATGCTTATTGGAATTCAGGCATGTTTTTTGCAAGGAAAGACTCAATAGTAAATAATTTTAAAAAACATCAGCCCCAAATATTTAAGCTTTGCAATCATGCTGTAAACAAATCAAGAATATATAAAAATGTTTATCATTTAAATAAATATTCATTCAACAAGTTAAAAGAAAAATCATTTGATTATGCTATTTTAGAAAAATCAAATAATATTAACGGTATAAAATTAAATATACCTTGGTCTGACCTCGGTAGTTGGAAAGAAATTTCGAATATTTTCAAAAAAAATAAATCAAAATATTTTAAAAAAAGTAATATTTTTTACCGTCCATGGGGAAAATATATTAATTTATATTCGGGAAAGGGATTTTTAGTTAAGGAGATTATAGTAAACTCTAAATCATCAATAAGCTTACAGAAACATAAGCATCGATCTGAGCATTGGACAATTACTTCAGGAAAACCTAAAATTACAATTAATAAAGAAAAATTTTTTAAAAATATAAATGAAACTACATTTATACCCAAAGGAGCAATACATAGAATAGAAAATCTTTTTAATAAACCTGTAAAAATTATGGAAGTTCAAATCGGACCTATACTGAAGGAAACAGATATAATTAGATACAATGATATTTACGGTAGAACCGATTAAGGAAATTTAATTTTTTTCTATTCAAAAGTTTGGCTTTTGAACAAAATAGAAGTTTTATTTATCTTGTAAAAAACTTATTAATTGACTAAATTGTTCAACAATTGAACAAAAGAGTTTATATGTCAAACGATCAAGATCACTTTAATATTTTAAGAAAAATAGAAGGTCCAAATAAATTTACGCAACGGATGCTTGCGACTAAACTTGGTTTTAGTTTGGGTAAATTAAACTACTGTCTCAAATATCTTAAACAACATGGATTAATCAAGATATCTCGTTTTGGAAAAAGTAAGAATAAACTAAATTATATATACGTTCTAACACCCAGAGGAATGAAAGCGAGAACTCGTCTAACAATTAATTACATGAAATTAAAAATGAAAGAGTACGATCAATTAAAAAAAGAGTTAAAAAAATAATGTTTTTTATTACTAAATTGTTAATTTATAAATAGTTGCTTAAGTAAAAATAGGGTTTTTTTTAATTTTAGTTATATGCTATGAAAAAAATATTTGTAACTGGCGGAGCTGGGTTTATCGGATCTCATTTAATAGAGCATTTAGTAAAAAATGGCCATCATGTAAAAACAATAGTTCCATATAACATTGAAAATTCTTGGGGATGGATTGATACCTTCGACAAAAATATCAAAAAAAATATTGAAGTTATTTCTGGCGATATCTGTGATCAGAGCATTGTATTAAAAGCTGTAAAAAAAATTGAAGTTCTATTTCATTTAGCAGCGCTAATATCCATTCCATACTCGTATATTTCTCCAAGAAGCTATGTATCCACAAATGTTATAGGCACCTTGAATCTTTTAGAAGCAATTAAAAATTCATCAATTGAATCATTTGTGCAAACTTCAACGAGCGAAGTTTATGGCAGCGCACAATATTTACCAATTAACGAAAACCATCCATTAAATGCTCAATCACCTTATGCTGCTTCCAAAATAGCAGCTGATCAACTATGTTTGTCTTATTATAGGTCATTCAATTTACCCATTGTTGTCATAAGACCTTTCAATACATTTGGACCAAGACAATCACTTAGAGCGATAATACCAACCATGATTTTGCAAGTAATAAAAAATAATAAAAATATTAAACTTGGAAATTTATATACAAAAAGAGATTTTTCTTACATATCGGACACAGTCGAAGGTCTAGAATGTTGCATTGGGAACAAAAAATGTATTGGAGAGGTTATTAATCTTGGTACTGGATTTGATTTAAGTATGGAAAAAACATTAAAAATTATTCAACAAAAAATTGGAAAAAAGTTAATAGTAAAAGTAGAAAAAAACAGGTTGAGACCAAAAAAAAGTGAAGTAGATCAATTAGTATCTTCTAATATAAAAGCAAAAAAAATATTGGGATGGAAACCTAAATTCTCAAATTTAAAAGGTTTTAAAAAGGGCCTAGAAGACACAATTACATGGTTTAAAAAAGATGAAAATATTAAATATTATAAATCTAATATGTATAACTTTTAAATGAATAAAAAAACTGTTCTTTTTTTTACAGGTAGCAGAGCAGATTATGGTTTATTGAAACCACTAATCAAAAGATTTAATAATGATGAATCATTAAACACAAAGGTTGTGGCAGGCGGACATCATTTTTCGAAATTATTTGGTTATACTTATAAAGAAATAATCAGAGATAAAATTAAATTAAATTATAAATCGAAGATAAAAATATCTAATACAAAAAACAATAAATTGACCCACTTCCTTGGTAATTCATTAATAAATTATTCAAAATTAATAACAAAAGCTAACCCGGATATTGTCGTATTGTTAGGAGATCGTTACGAAGTTTTTTGCTTTTGTGTAGCTTCTTTTTTTTTAAACGTACCAATAGTTCATATTCATGGTGGAGAATTAACTTTAGGTGCATTTGATGATGGATTAAGACATTCAATTACTAAGCTTTCGGACTATCATTTTGCGTCACATATAATTTATGCAAAGAGAGTAATCCAATTAGGTGAAAATCCAAAAAAAGTATTTAATGTTGGTGCTCTGGGTGTTGAAAATGCAATCAAAACCAAATTAATTAAAAAAAAAGAGCTTCTTAAAATTTATAAAATTCCAGATAATAAGAAATTGGCCTTAGTTACATTTCATCCTGTTACAAAAAATAACAAAGAATACGCAAATCAAATAAATAAATTATTAAGCTCAATTTCAAAGGTAAAAAAATTTTTTTATATTTTTACTAGTAGTAACACCGATCCATATGGAGAATATTTTATAAAGAGAATAAATAATTTTGTTAAAAAAAATAAAAATTCTGCAATATTTAAATCAATGGGATCCAAGATTTATTTAAGCTTTATGAAATATGTTGATTTGATAATTGGAAATTCTTCAAGCGGAATAATTGAAGCACCTGCTTTAAAGACCCAAACACTTAATATTGGAAACAGACAAGAAGGCAGAGAGTTTTCCAAGAGTATAACAAGTTGTGATTGCGATCCAAAAAAAATGGCAAATATATTAAATAAAATCTTATCCAACAAAAAAAAAATTATATATCAGAATATTTATTATAAAAAAGACACATCGAAAAACATTTTTTTTAAAATTAAAAATATTCTAAAAAAAAAATATACATTTAAAAGATTCTATGACGTTAAATATTAAAAATAACAAAGTTTACTTGATTGCAGAAATTGGGGTAAACCATAATGGAATATTATCTTTGGCAAAGAAATTGATAAAATATGCAAAAAAATGTGGCGCAGACGCTGTCAAATTTCAAAATTTCAAAGCTGAAAAGTTAGTAATAAGAAATGCAAAAAAAGCTCCATATCAAATAAAAAATACTAATAATACTGAGACTCAATATAAAATGTTAAAGAAACTGGAGCTTAAAGAAAAAGATTATTTTTTATTAAAAAAATATGCTCAAAAACTCAAAATAGAATTTATTTCGTCAGTTTTTGATGAAGAGAGTATAGATTTTTTGAATAAAAAATTAAAATCAAAAATAATAAAGATTCCATCAGGTGAAATCACTAATTATTTAATTTTAAAAAAATTAAATGTTTTTAAGTATAATGTCTTATTATCAACTGGCATGAGCAACTATATAGATATTATTAAAGCAATTAATATTATCTCAAAAAATAAGGTTTATGAGCTAAGAAAAGGAAAAGTGTTTATTACGAATAAAAAAATTTATAAAAAGTTGAGAAAAAATCTATATCTTTTACATGCGGTTACGGACTATCCTTTAAAGGACAAGTATGCAAATCTTAACTGCATTGATCAGTTCATTAAAGATTTTAAACTTGTAACTGGATATTCAGATCATACTTCCGGAATTTTAGCTTCACTTATTTCAGTAGCAAAAGGTGCAAAGATAATAGAAAAACACTTTACCTTGAACAAAAATATGAAGGGACCCGATCATTCAGCTTCTTTGAACCCTAATGAATTTGAAAAGATGGCAGAAAGTCTTAGAAAATTTGAGATTATGTGTGGATCTGGCAAAAAGAAATTGCAAAAATGTGAATTAGAAAATGTTAAAATTTCTAGAAAAAGTATAGTTGCTAAAGTTTTAATAAAAAAAAACCAGAAATTTACATACAAAAACCTTACAACGAAAAGACCCGGTACTGGATTAAATCCTTTTTTAATTGAAAAATTAATTAATAAAACATCAAAAAAAAGATATTTTCCTGACGAACAAATAAAAATATAATTAAAATTCAATGACAAAATTAAAATTATGTAAATCAATTGTTTCAGCTATTAGATCAGTGATAGGAAAAAATAAAAATATAATAGGTCTTCACGAGCCTAACATTTCAAAATTAGAAAAAAAATTTGTCAAAAAATGTTTGGATCAAAATTTTATTTCTTCAAAAGGAGTGTTTGTTCAGCAGTTTGAAAGAAAATTACAGGACATTACTAAATCAAAAAAAGTTATAGCCGTAATTAGTGGTACAGCAGCTCTTCATTTAGCGATGAGAGCAATTAATTTAAAACGAAATGAGGAAGTTTTGATTCCAGCTTTTAATTATATCGCTAGTGCTAACTCTGTGATTTATTGCGGTGGCATTCCTCATTTTGTCGATATCGAAAAAGAGTCTTTAGGAATAGATGTTGAAAAGTTAAAAATTTATTTAAATAAGATATGTATTATTAAAAATGGAAAAGCAGTAAACAAAAAGACCAATAGAAGGATAAAAGCTATAATTCCAATGCACGTATTTGGTCATCCCTCAAAAATAAGTGAAATAATAAAAATTGCAAAAGATTATAAATTAGACTTAATAGAGGACGCGGCAGAAGCTTTAGGTAGTTTATATAAAGGCAAACATGTAGGAACATTTGGAAAAATTGGCATATTAAGTTTTAATGGCAATAAAACTATTAGCACAGGCAGTGGTGGAGCTATACTAACTCAAGATATTAAGATCGCAAATCTTGTAAAGCGCTTAGCAGGCATATGTAAGATTCCGCACAAATGGAAATATGATTATAACGAAGTAGGTTACAATTATAATTTGCCAAATTTAAATGCATCTTTGGGTTGCGCTCAACTCGATAGATTTAAAAATTTTTTAAAACAAAAGAGATCCTTGTTTGCAAAATATAAAAAAGCGTTCAAAAATATTAAAGAAGTTTCTATATTAAGCGAACCACAAAATTGTACAAGCAATTATTGGCTACAAACCTTAATATTAAAATTTCCTAATATACAATTGAGAAATGATATTCTAAAATATTCCGCAAAAAATAAAATTTCAACAAGACCAGCTTGGGAATTAATGCATTATATTAATTATTTAAAAAAATTTCCTAAGATGAATTTAGAAAATTCTGAAGAAATGTTTAAAAAAATTATTAATTTACCAAGTAGCTCTCAATTAGTATGAAAAAAATAATTTTAGTTGGAGCAGGAGGGCATGCAAAATCATGTATAGATGTAATTGAAAGCAACTCTAAATTTAAGATTTTTGGATTAGTTGATAAAAATTATAAAAAAATAAAAAATATTTTTAAATATAGGGTAATTGGTGATGATAACGATCTTAGAGAAATATTTTTAAAATACCATGTTAAATATGCCCATATTTCAATTGGTTTGAATAAGGATTTAAAAAAAAGAAGAAGAATTTTTGTAAAATTAAAAAAAATTGGATTTAAATTTCCTCCAATTATTTCAAAAAAATCACATATCTCAAGATATTCAACTATAGATGATGGGTCAATAGTTATGCATAATGTAGTAATAAACTCAAATGTAAGAATTGGAATGAATTGTATAATAAATACCAATTCTTTAATAGAGCATGACAGTGTAATCGGCGATCATTGCAATATTTCTACATCTTCCACCATCAATAGCACCGTCAGTGTCGGTAATAACTGTTTTATTGGAAGCGGCACAATTATTAAGCAATGCGTATGTATTGGTGAAAATTCATTTATCAAAATGGGTAAAAAAATTTTTAAAAACCAAAAAAAAAATACAAATATTATTTAATATGAAAAAACATATTGTATTAATTGATCGAACAATTAAAGCTGGAATTA
>Ga0187833_10002111_pt1 | contig 21741 bp, 18 predicted proteins | sample ETNtaG_37_FD_167968 | JGI IMG/M metagenome (GOLD analysis project Ga0187833, IMG submission 167968) | Marine microbial and viral communities from oxygen minimum zone, Eastern Pacific Ocean - ETNP2014_SV_400_PacBio MetaG (Illumina Assembly) | ecosystem: Environmental > Aquatic > Marine > Hypoxic...
GTTCTATCATGTATTTATTTCTGTCAGAAACTCCAGCACCAGCACATGTTTTGGGTTCATCATAGGAATGGCTTCCAAGATACAGGGAGCATTTAGGATCTAATTCAAATAAATCTATATAACTTTCATCAGATATAGTATTTTCTTCAAGAAACTTTCTCAGCAGTATTGCGGCTTCTTTATTTATATACTCGAGTTTTTTTATTACTTCTTCAGCTTCTTCCTTAATATTTGTTGTATTTGTTTCGGAAGGGCTACACCACAGTTCAGACATAAGTCTATAAACATCTTTTATTGTTTGATTTTTTTCGTTGCTATTCATAATTTATTTACCTTTTCATAGGTGACCATGGAGTCATATGGTCAAAACCTGCAAAACCACGCTCCGTATAAGGATCAATATTTGCTTTTTCGCTTTTTTTAGTAGGAATAACAAAACGTTCATTTAAAAATGCATGTGATAGTGCTCGGACTATTTCTTGTGCATCTTTTTCGCTCAACCCTACTTGATCAAGTACTTTAAGATTTGGTTTTTTGTCTACTCTTATACTTCTTTGATAATGTCTAATAGCAAGCTGACGTAAAAGTGACTTCTTAACTACTTCTTCATTTCCAGCTCCAAACATATTTGCAAGATATTTAAGAGGAACACGGAACTTATCCAATTCATCAAGATTAAGAAGAGGTCCTGTTGATGGTTTTTCCATATCAAAAATATCTTCGGTTGAAGGAGAGTTTTTTCCAGCACTAGTAATAATAGGAGCTAAAGGTGGAATATAAAACAAGCTGGGCATCGTTCTAAACTCAGGATGAAGTGGTAGTGCTAATTCCCATTTTTTAGCTAACTTATAAACGGGGGAACGTTGAGCCGCATCAATCCAATCATCGCTGATTCCTTCTTTTTTAGCTTCTTCTATTACTTTTGAATCAAAAGGATCTAGAATTACTTTTCTTTGTTCTTCAACAAGATTTTCATCATTAGCTAAAGCTGCTTCTTGTACTCGATCCATATCATAAAAAATTACTCCAAATGAACGAATTTTTCCTACACATGAATGGAAACAAACTGGTGGTAGACCAGATTCAATTCTTGGATAACAAAGAATGCATTTTTCCATCTTTCCACTAGTCCAATTGTAATAGACTTTTTTATAAGGACAGGAAGAAATACAATAACGCCAATTACGGCATCTATCTTGATCAATAAGAACAATACCATCTTCCTCTCTTTTATATGCGGCACCAGATGGACAAGCTGATACACAAGCAGGGTTTACGCAATGATTACAAATTCTAGGAAGATAAAAATAAAAAACATCTCTAAACTTAAGTGTTGCATCAATTTCTCCTTCATTCATATCTTTAAAATTTATATCCTGTTTACCAGTAATATGAGTGCCTCCAGCGTTATCTTCCCAGTTTACACCCCAGTCAATTGAAACATCTTCTTTTCCAGTCACCATAGATTTTGGTCTCGCAACTGGTTGTTGTTTGCTACTTTCTGATGAATGTAGATCTTCGTAATTGAAGGAATACACGTCATTTTTACCATAGTAATCTTTCATTTCAGGTGTGTGCGGATTATAAAAAAGATTAGAAAGCATGTAGGCTTTGCTTCCGTACCGAAGTTTCAATTTGTCACCGTCCTTTACCCATCCTCCTTTCCACAAATCCTGTTTTTCCCATTGTTTCGGATAACCAATACCAGGTTTGGTTTCGACATTGTTCCACCACATGTACTCGGTTCCTTTTCTGTTCGTCCATACATTTTTGCAAGTAACTGTACAAGTGTTGCATCCAATACATTTTTCCAGATTGAATGACATGCTTAGCTGTGCTTTTATTTTCATACTGTTTCTCCTGTTGGAACTTTATCTAAATCTTTTTCCTGATAAATTGGTCTCTTTTCTTTTCCAAGAGGCATCTTACGAATGATTACTCCATGATCACGTTCAGATGGACTTGGTCCCCAATAATTGGTGTAATAAGAAAATTGAGCATATCCTCCAATCATAGTAGCTGGATTCATTAGAATTCGAGTGCTAGCATTATTGTTGCCACCTCGTAGTCCTGAAAATTTATTCTTCTTTGCAAGAGGTGAAAATGGAACGTTAACATGTCGCTCAACTTGATGATAACAGATAGCCATATTTCTCGGTACTTGATGACTTACCACTGCTCTTACTACTTCAATTCCATTTTCACAGTACATTTCTACCCAATCGTTATCTTTAACATCGATATCTTTTGCATCATCTAGATTTAACCAGACTGTTGGGCCGCCACGAGACATATGCAGCATTGGCCAGTGATCTCTAAAAGAACTGTGTATCTGCCATTTACCATGAGGTGTAATAAATCGAAATACTTTTGATTTTGGACCAGCTTTATCTAAATTGATATCTCCAACAGCCACCATATCTATCGGTGGCTTGTTGGTAGGCAAACCTTCTCCTAATTCCCTTATCCCTCGATGGTCATAATAAATTTCCTGCCTTCCGGAAAGTGTATGCCAAGGCTTTAATCTTTCTACATTCATTGTAAAAGGACCGAAAGTTCTTTGTTTTCCATTATTATCGTGCAACACACTACTCCACTGTGGTGTTGTATGGATTCTTCTAGGTTGTGAAATGATATCTTTATAATGAACTTTTCTGCTTTTAACCACTTCAACCATATCTGCAAGCGGAAGCCCTACTTTTTTTTCCATTTCTTTGAAAAAAAGCCATGATAATCTTCCGTTAAGTTCTGGAGAAATTTGAAGTAAGAGTTCACAAAACTGTTCTGGTTTTTCAAAATATACACGTTCGTTTTTTACATCTAATGCTTCGTTGTGTTTAAGTTCTTCCTCAACAATAGGTGTTAAATCTGTATATTGACCTTTAGAACCGTAACCTTTAGGTTTGCTGACAAGAGGACCGAGGGAGACTAATTTATCATAAATTTTGGTATAATCTCTTTCAACTATATTTACACTAGGAAAAGTTTTTCCTGAAACAGGTTCTGTATCACCATTTTTCCAATCTTTAATCTCTCCTAATGGTTGAGCAAGTTGACCAGGAGTATCCATCCACATAGAATTGAACACAATCTCTTTTACAGGTTCAGGAAAATGTTTTTTTGCTAGTTCAGAAAATTTTTTCGCAATAATCTTAAATGCTTCCCAATCGTGCTTGGCTTCCCATGGTGGTTGTGTTGCTGGAGTTAAAGGATGAACGTAAGCATGCATATCCCCAAAAGTAACATCGTATTTTTCATACCAAAAAGCAGCTGGAAGAACTACATCTGAATATAATGCAGTAGAGTCCATTCTTATGTTTAGATTTACTAAAAAATCTAGTTTTCCAATTGGAGATTCTTCGTGCCATTTGATTTCTTTAACCAAGTCTTTTGCAGGTTCTTTATCCCACATAACATTATTATGTGTTCCAAGAAAATGCTTGAGTGTTAATTCAGAACCTCGCATACTACATCCAATAAGATTACCACGATACACCGTAAGCATTTTCAGGCGATTTTCTGGAGCGTCTATATCATTAATTGCAAAATTCAATTTGTTTTCCTTAAACTGTTTTACAACCCATTCTTTTACTTCATCATCATTTTTGCATCCTGCTTCAATAGCTTCTTTATAAAGTTTCATCGGATTCTTTTTATCAACTTGAGGAAATGAAGGTAGCCACCCTAGTCTAACTGCAAGAGAGTTCATATCTGCAGGAGTATTGAATTTTGGAAGTTTTTTTGCACCTGTAGCCCATTGAGTATCGAGAGACATACCATCGTATCTCCATTGACCGGTTTGAAAATACCATAAAGAAGTACTATTCATCAGTCGCGGAGGTCTCTGCCAATCAAGAGCGCCGCTCATATTAACAAATGCGGCATTCAAACGAGTATGCTGTGTACCAACATAATGATTAAAATTACCACCATTAACTCCGTTACAACCACACAGAGCTGTCATTACTGCCATATTTCGGTAGTATAAAGAGGCTCCATGGTAAAAGTGTTGTACACCCGGTCCAGTTATGAACATAGATTTTCCTTTTGTCTTTTCAGCATTCTCTGCAAATTCTCTTCCCACCTGAATAGCAAGATTTTTACTCACACCCGTTTGAGATTCTTGCCACGCTGGAGTGTAAGGTTTTAGATCGTTATAATCTTTAGGATAATCTCCTTTTAATCCTCTTGATACGCCTGCTTGTGCCATTGTAAGATCAAAAGCAGTTGTTACGAGTAGTTCTTTTCCATCTTTTGTTTTGATTTTTTTTGCTGGAACTTCACGTAAAATTTCTTTTGCTTTATTGCCTTTGCCGTTTGTCTTACCAATATTTATATTAAAGGTTTCAGTAAAATCACTGAATGAGACCATTGCTTTTTCTTCGTCATTTTTTAGTAAAGTTAGAAGTGGATCAAATTCTTTTTTAGTAACTGCGTTTTTTAGTTGAAGATTCCAATTTCCTGTGGGTTCTTTCTCCCATCTAAAACCAATAGAACCAGTAGGTATATGTAGTTCTCCTTCTTTATCAGTCATAATAAGTTTCCAATCAGCATTCTCTTCTTTGCTATATTCTTCAATATCGGAGGCTCTAACAAATCTTCCCATCTGGTATTTTTCGCCATCCTTTTCTAAAACAACAAGGAAAGGTAGATTAGTGTATTGTTTTACGTAATCGGTGAAGTATGGTGTTTCTTTATCAACGTAAAATTCTTTCAAAATAACATGTATACATGCCATTAAGAAGGCTCCGTCACTACCAGGAACAACTGGAACCCATGTATCCGCATATTTCGTTACATCTGAATAGTTAGGAGACATTACTACTATTTTTGAACCCCTGTATTTTGCTTCAGAAACAAAATGAGCATCAGCAGTTCGAGTCATATTTATATTTGAACCAGCAACTACCCAATATGTACTAAGATACCAATCTGAGCTTTCACAATTTTCAGTTTGATCACCAAACATGCTTGGAGAATTATGTGGAAGATCGTGATACCATTCATAATAACTACAATAAATTCCGCCTAATAAATTATTATATCTATGACCTGAAATAAAACTTAGCAAGCTCATAGCTGGTATAGGTGAAAAATTAGCCATATGATCAGCGCCATATTTTTTGATGGTGTAAATTTGTGCTGCAGCTACTAATTCAGTGGACTCGTCCCAGCTCACTCTTTTCCATCCAGATTTACCTCTTGCTGATTTATATTTTTTTGATCTCTCTTTGTTTTCAACAATACTTGCGTAAGCTTCTACTGGATCTTTGCCATTCTTCCTCTCTTCAATATAATAATCCCATAGCACTTTACGTACATATGGATACTTTGGTCTTAAAGGACTGTAGGGATACCATGAAGCAGTAGCTCCTCTTTGACAGCCACGTGGTTCGATATTTGGAATATCAGGGTCAATCTGTGGATAATCAGTTTTTTGAAGTTCCCAACAGATAAGTCCATCTTTTACAAAAACTTCCCAACTACATGCCATTCCGCAGTTAACTCCATGACCTGTTCGCACGCTGTAATCATAGTTCCATCTTTTTTTATAAAATTCTTCCCAAGATCGAGAATCTTTGCTGACATTAAACCATTTACTGCCGTTACTACCGTTTTTCATAATATTTCCTTTTTATTAAATTTATTAAAATCATTTAATGTCCACATTCTTTTTTCCAACTTTGAGAGCCAACAACGTTAGAAAAATTATCATTAAAATGCTTATAATTATGGTAAATATATATCGAGAAGAAAGATCGCTTGTCGAAGTTGCATCTTGATTAATATTTTTGTCAATACTTTTTAAATATAAAATTATTTCTGTTATCTCTTCATCACTTAAACCTAACGCTACCATTGGCATGTTAAATTCTTTCAAAAGTTCTAGTGCAGTTGGATCTTTTTCTTCAACCAATCCATCTGGATCTTTGATTTGTCTTATGAGCCAGCTTTCTTCTCTACGTAAAGTTACACCTGATAAATCAGGCCCCACTAAATTTCCTTTACCAATAGTATGGCATCCTGCACAATTACCTTGGAAAATTTCTTCCCCAGTTTCTGCAGAACTAACATACTTAATTGGGATTAAACAAAAAATAATAAAACTAATTATTATAAAAACATTTTTATTATTGGTAAATAAAACTAAAGAAGAAAACATATTGATCACTTATACCGATTGTTTAATTTGATGATTTGAGTTAAATCAATTATTCATTTGATTTAAATCAATTAATAATAAAAATTATTAAAATAAGACTGCTGAAAGAAAAAAAAAATAAAAAAAGTTTCAAAACTTGAGATAAAGCTAAATCTTATGTTCGCGCATATTTGTCTCGGTTAAAAGAACATTAATTTGGAACAAAAATCTTTTCACTAAACTTTGAAAAGTTTGCCAGATAGGTTCTGAAGTTTTCTCCCCAGAAAACTTTATCTCTAATTAGGTTAAAATCTACATCAGAAACTCTTGACATAGCAAATGCATAAATCGATCTTTCATCAATTGTGCTATTTAAGTCACACTTTTCTAATAAAACTTTTTACAAATTAATTTTATAAAGTTATTTCAAACTTTTAATGTTGCTTATGTTTATTAAAGATTTATTAAATTCTGTAATATTTTCTCTATTAGAAGTTGAAAATACCGCAGCTATCATAACAATGATTAGTGGTATTGGAATTAAAGTAATTAACGAAATATTTTGAGATATTAAAAACAAATAAATAAGTAAAAAAAGAATAGATCGAATTAACACATTTATCTTAAAGACAGCAATTATTGAAAGTGAATGTTTAACTAGATTTATAAAGCTCATTTTAGATGGGTCAAAATATCTTGAGCCTCTTTCTGAAGGAACTAATGCTCTATCTTTTTCAACTTTTGCTAATGAACCTGAAAAGCTGCTCCATGTAGCTTTCTCATTGATCATTTTTTTAACAATAGATTTTGGTAGACAAGTATAATTTCCAAATTTTATGGATTGTCCTGTGAAAGTAAGAGTCAAAAGTTTATGAACACCATAGCAAAATTTAAAAATAATATTTTCTGATCTTTTTATTCTTTCGCCAACAATCACTTTATCTGGATGATATTCTAAATTATCAATAAATTGCTTAATCTCTTCAGGTCTGTCTTCTCCATCCCCATCCATAGGTATTACATAATCAAATTCTTTATTTTCAAAGATAAATTTTAATCCAGCCGCAATACATCTTGCATGGCCTCTGTTTTCTTTCATATTAATCACTTGGATAGATTCAATGTTGTTTGAATTTAAGTTGATTTCTGGTCTTGGTTCGGTAGAAGCATCATTAACAATAATTGCTGAAAACTCAGCATCTAAATTTGAAACTTCATTACTAATATTCTCCAAAAGTTTAAACAATGATTTCCAATCATTAAAAACCGGAATTAAAATTTTTATTTTTTTCATTAATTAATTTTTGCAATCCATTCATTTTTTTGAACATCATCTAAAAATGATGATTTAAATGAATTTATAATTAGAGTTTTGACTTCTTCAATTGAAAGATTAAGTGCCGATTGAGTTTCAATTAAATTTTTATTTAAATATCCACCAAAATAAGCTGGATCATCAGAATTAACCATAACTCTTAAACCTCGATTTAACATTTTTTTTAAATTGTGATTTTCAAGTCTATCAAACACACATAATTTTACATTGGATAAAGGACAAACAGTTAAAGGAATTTGTGTTTTTATTAATTCTTCAACTAATTTTTCATCTCTTAAACACTGTATCCCGTGATCAATTCTTTTAACTTTTAATAGATTTATACTATCCCAAATAAATTCAGGCGGACCTTCTTCTCCAGCATGAGCCACTGTTAAAAAACCTTCCTCTATTGCTTTTCGGAAGAGTTTTTCAAATTTTTTTGGAGGATTCTCAAGTTCTGAGGAGTCTAGTCCAACTCCAATAATTTTATCTTTATGTTTTAGTGCTTGATTTAATATTTTAAAGCCAGATTCTTCGTCTAGATGTCTTAAAAAACACATTATAATTTTTGAAGTTAAGTTTAATTCTTTATTAGCTTTTTTAAGAGCCTTGTAAATACCATTAATAACTATATCAAAATCAATTCCTCTATCAACATGAGCCTGTGGATCAAAAAAGATTTCTGTGTGCACGATATTATCTTTTTTACATTTTAATATATAAGCCCAAGTAAGATCAAAAAAATCCTGCTCGCTTATTAAAACTTTTGAACCCTGATAATAAACATTTAAAAAAGAATCTAAGTTTTGAAAATTGTAAGCGGACTTAACTTCTTCAATATTTTTGTAGGGAATTGAAATATTGTTTCTTTTAGCAAGTTCGAACATGTGTTCAGGTTCAAGAGTTCCTTCAATATGCAAATGCAATTCGATCTTTGGAGTCTTTTTTATAAAATCAATAATCTCTGCGTTTTCCGACATTAAATTTTTTACTCAGTTATTTTCGTATATAACTTTAAAATCTTGTTTTTCAGTACAAAAGTAATGTAACCAAATAGAAATATAAGTATAAATTGCAACTATAAACATTGATTCTGATCCTGTTGCAACTGCAAAAGCAAAAGGAATTCCAATTGCAAAAACATACATTGCATTTGAAGACCATTTAAAAATACCTCTATTTTCAAAAGGCATATCTCTATATTTTGGATCAAAATGATCTGCTCCAGCAGCACGTAAAAATCCAAAATATTTCTTAATTGAATACATTGTATAAGCGCCAGGAATAAAGATAATAATTGCTAGAATCCAAGCAAACCATCCGGGTTTATATAAAGAACCATAGTCAACAAAGCACAAGACAATCGCAGAAAGTCTTGAGATAATTAAAATAAAAAAAAGTATTACATATCTTTTAAATCCAATCGAATTACTAATTGATTTCCAACATAATTCTGATCTCCAACATATCCACACGTAAGCCTGATGAACTAATGGGATTGACATAGCAATCATAAACCAGCTTAAAGCACTTATTCCAAGAAATGTGTTTGTATTATTATCAAGATCAACAAATTGAGCACCAATATAAAATAAAATAATGGTTCCTCCCAAATGCCAAATTTGGTGCTTAAAGAAAAATCTTAATTTATTTTCGATCATCTTTTGCCAATCATACAAAAACCTTGTCTTTTAATTTTTCCATATATTCCAGGACAAACTTGTTTCAGAATGTCAGGATTACCAATATAGATTATCCCTCCGGAAGGATTTAGTTCTTTAGTTTTGTTTTCAATATTTTCAAACCAAATTGGTCTAGATTTTAAATGATACGATAAATTTCCAGCGTACCATTCATCACCAACAACATATGCTATTTCATTTGAGAAATTTTTATTCCATCTTGACTCCACTAATCTAGCAATTTGTTTACCAGAATAATCGGTTCTTTTATTTGTCTTTGTTATAGAAATATATGCATAGACAAATGGAGAAATTATAAACAGTATTAATAACACAAAAACAAAACTTTTTAATTTATTTAAATTTATTTTTGATTGAAAAATATAAACTACCAAAACTCCAAAAAATAAATAAAAAGGTGTCATCCACATTGTCCTTATTTTAACTCCAATTATCATTGAAGTTAAAAACATCAAAATCATTGGAACAATATTTATAGTTAATAAAAACAATAATTTTTTATCGGCAAAATTAATTATAGTTTTAAATTTAGAAACCAAAAACAAAAGCATTAAAAAGAATAGTGATAATATTCCAATTTGTTTTCCTAAGAATATTAATGGGTGAATAATATGATCTAAAAAGTTTTGTTCTCCAGTTCCTGTTCTATCAATACCATAAGTAATTGTTACAAAATCATTTTCTGTAAGCCAAATTAAATGAGGTAACAAAACTAGCAAAAAAGAAACTAAAGAAATTAAACATTTAAAATTAATTTTCTTTTTAACAAACATATAAAGAAAAAATAGGTCCATTGAAACAAGCAGATAGATAAATAAATATTTTGATAAAATTCCTATTGCTGCAAATAATCCAAATAATAACCAATCAATGGTTTTATTATCTTTAAATCCTTTCCAACAATATAAAACCGATAATGCCCAGAAAGGTAATTGGCAAACATTGACGTTAAATTCTGGAGTTGTGAAATTATAAAAGTAAATTCCCTCTAATAATAATACTGATAAAAGACAATAATTTTTTTTTTCAAAAAAATCTTCTGCAAATTTAAAAACAACAAAAAAAGAAATGATTACAAAAATTTGACTTAATAAATAATAAGCCCAATCTTGTGGACCAAAAAATTGATAAAATATTTCTGAAAAAAAAGCACTCATTGGCGGATGTTTGTTAAATCCCCAATCCAAATTACTCCCCCAAGCCAAGGCTTCGATAGTATCGAGTGGCAAATTATTATTTGTTAAAGATGGAATCGTTGTCCATACAATTAAATGAGCTGTAAGAAAAATATAAAATAAATTTTTTAAATTCTTTTTGTTTAAAGCCATTTTATTCAATTTATACAATTAATGCTTTCTTGACACTCATTAATTGATGAATATATTGTGCACCGTCTAAATATATAGATATGGTTAGAATCTCTAAAACATATATTCCAAAAGAAAAAGAAAAATACATGTGCACAAAACACTTGGCTTACTTTAAACAAAAACTATTAGATTGGAAAGTTGATTTAATAAAAACTAATAATAAGGCTCTTTACAATAATTCACTAGATGACAACAGTACTTCTGCTGACATTGTTGACAAGGCAAGTTCCTATACTGAAAAGAATGTTGAAATGAGAGCAATCAATAGACAAATTAAATTAATTTCAAAAATTGATGCTGCATTGAAAAGAGTAAAAGACGGAACGTATGGTTATTGCAAAGAAACAGGAGAGCCTATTGGTTTAAAAAGATTAATGGCAAGACCTGTTGCAACACTATCTATAACTGCTCAAGAAAAACACGAAAAAGAAGAAAAAGTATTTGCTGATGATTAGGGTTGAGGAATAATCTCTCCTCTTTTCATAAAATCATAACCTTTAATAACTGCTTCTCTATTTGCTATTTCTAAATACCATCTGGTCAAATTTTTATAATTTTTAATCCCAATATCATGCCAATCATGTCTTGCAATCCAAGGAAAAGTTGCAATGTCAGCAATTGAGTAATTATCTCCAGCAAGATATTTTGATTGGCCTAATCTTTCATCTAAATCTCCATATATAGTTTTGGTTATTTTAAAATATCTTTCCTCTCCCCATTTATCCTTTCCAGAATTATAACGATGAAATTGATGGTGTTGTCCTAGCATTGGACCAACATAACCCATTTGAGCCATTAACCATTGGTTAATTTTCGTTCTATCTTTTAGTTCATAAAATTTATTACTTTTTTCTCCGAGATACATAAGGATAGCTCCAGATTCAAAAACAGCTTCTTTATTATTATCATGATCAATAATTACTGGAATTTTACTAAAAGGACTAATTTTTCTAAATTCTGGTTCAAATTGTTCACCCTTTGAAAAATTTCCCCCAGGATTAATTTTTATTTTGGTAACTTTGTATTCAAAGTAAATTTCTTCAAGCATAATTGAAATTTTTTTTCCATTTGGTGTGTCTGCGGTTAAAAGTTCAATCATTTGTTTTAACGCCTAGCCTGCTTTGAACAATTTTTGAAGTAGTGGTAAATTCAAATCTTAGTTTTTCATCTGGTCTTGCATATTTAAAACATCCTCTTGCAGCTAGAGCTCCCTCATGGAATCCTGAAAGAATTAATTTTAATTTACCAGGGTATGTACATATATCTCCTATCGCAAATATTCCTTTTTGGTTTGTTTCAAAGTTTTCAGTATTAACAGGTATGTGTTTTTTATCTAAATTTAATCCCCAATTGAAAATTGGACCAAGTTGCATAATTAAACCAAAAAATCCTAAAACATAATCAACTTTTAATGATTTTATTTTACCTTCATTATGTTTAATTTCTATATTTTCAAGTGATTCATTGCCTTTGACTGAAGTTAATTGGTAATAAGTGAATATTTCTAATTTGCCATTTTTTTCTAATTTTTTAACTTTATCAACGCTAGATTGATCTCCTCTAAACTCATCACGTCTGTGAACTAAAATTACTTTTGAACTATTAGATAATTCTATAGCCCAATCCAATGCACTATTACCGCCACCAAAAATAGCTACTTTTTTACTTTGAAATATTGTTTTATCTTTTACTGAGTAAAAAACAGATTTACCCTCAAATTTTTCACATTCCTGAATAAAAAATTTTCTTGGCTCAAAAGAGCCTACTCCACCAGCAATTACAATATTTGGTGAATTAAATTGAGTGGCCTTACTAGTTTTAATAATCCATTTTTGATTTTCATTTTTTATTTCTTCAACTCTCTCGCCTAAATGAAAATTTAAATTAAAAGGTTTAATTTGTTCAATTAAATTGTTAGTTAATTCTTCACCAGTACATTCGGAAATTGCTGGAATATCATAAATTGGCTTATCGGGATAAAGTTCAATACATTGTCCACCAATTTTATCTAAATTATCAATGATTTCACATTTAAGGCCAATAATTCCTAATTGGTGAGCACAAAATAATCCAGTTGGTCCTGCGCCTATAATTACAACATCTGTATTAATCATTAAACTTGTTTTTTTGGAATATTTACCACTAAACCATCAAGTTCATCAGAAATTATAATCTGACAGCTTAGCCTACTATTTTTTTTTGGTTCAAATGCCATATCCAACATATCTTCTTCTCCTTCTTGTTTTGAAGACAATTTATTAAACCAATGTTCTTTGACATAAACATGGCAGGTAGCGCATGCCATGCCCCCTCCGCATTCTGCTTCAATTCCTGGAATATTATTTTGCAGCGCTCCTTCCATAACGCTTAAACCATTTGGAACATCAATTAAATGAAGTTTTCCGCTGTGCCCTATGTATTTAATTTTTGGCATAGCCCTTATATAAGACCAAAAAAGAATAGGACAAGTAAATTAAATATCACCTTATTTTGAAATAGCTTTAATTACTAATATTTATCTAGTTCTTCCACTTTGTTGCATTGCTGCAGCCCAAATAATCAAGCCAAATGCAATTTTATTTATGAAATCAGCTACGTTGTAAATCACGTTTATCGAGTTAGCATCTATGCCACCTGTCAAGTACCCAAATATATAACCTAATGGATAAACTGCCCAGCCAATTGTAATAATCATTCTCATTCCTCCAAAAGCAGTAACAAGAGGTTTGTTCCCACTTTTTGCAACAATCACGCCAGCATCTCCGGAAAATACTTCATATAAAATATAGATCCATCCAACCATATAGATAATAAAACCAGTCATGGCATTAATGATATAGCCTGCTTCTCCCAGATATCCTCCGCATACCATTATTATCGAACCAATTAAAAGTTTCCAAAATATCCTAATTGGAACTTTCCTTACTGCTGATAGAACAAAATAGAATTGTAACATTATCAATGGTACAGTGATGAACCAGTCAATATATCTGTATAGTGTTGACATTTCTCCGATCACCCAAATCTGTCTCATGTACATGTAGTGTATGAATGCGATGCCAGTTATTAAACCTGCTATAGTTATTGAAACTCTCCAACCAACTGGAACTGATCCTCTTTCTAAAAAAAAGAATACAGTAGATGCCAAACAAGCCATTGATAATAGCCAGAATGAAATTCCAACAAAGTCATCTGAAGCTAAAAGGATAGTTTCTGCATTTGCAGAACCAGCAAATAGCATAAGAGTAATTGCTGCTAAAGCAAATATTTTCTGTTTTTTCATAAAAAAACTTCCTTTATATAGTATGACTTTTTTTATTTAATAAATGTTGATTTTGCTTATTTTTTAAAATTATATACATCTTAAAATTTAAATTAAATAAAAGAAAACAAATCTATTAAGTCTTATGACAGCAAAATATAATGAAATTTACGAAAATTCAATAAAAAACCCTGAAGAATTTTGGCAGGAAATATCGGAAGATATTTTTTGGTTTAAAAAACCAACAAAAATTTTAAATAAATCTAATCCACCTTTTTACAAATGGTTCGAAGATGGCACAACTAACACTTGTTACAATGCATTAGATCATCATATTAATGTGGGTAGAGGAGATAAAACAGCTTTAATATATGACAGTCCAATAACAGGTAACAAAGCTAAGTTTACTTACAAAGAACTTAAAGACAAAGTTTCAAAATTTGCAGGCGCTCTAGATAATCAAGGAATCAAAAAAGGTGATAGAGTGGTTATTTACATGCCAATGGTACCTGAAGCTGCTGTAGCAATGCTTGCATGTGGAAGAATTGGAGCGATTCATTCAGTAGTATTTGGTGGTTTTGCTTCAAATGAACTTGCAAGCCGTATTGATGATAGTAAAGCAAAAATTTTAATTACAGCTTCATGTGGTTTTGAGCCTGGAAAAACGGTTGAATATCGTCCTCTTGTTGATGGAGCATTAAAACTAGCTAAACATAAAATCGAAAAGATTATATTCTTCCAAAGAAAAGGTCATGAAATTAAACTAAATAGTCCAAAAGAGATAAGCTGGGATGAAACTTTATCAAATTCCAAAGATATGGATTGTGTTGAGATGGCAGCTAATGAATTTGCCTATATTCTTTATACGTCTGGAACTACTGGTGTTCCTAAAGGAATTGTAAGAGATATTGGCGGTCACATTGTTGCATTAAAATGGACAATGAAAAACATCTACAACATAGATACTGATGATGTTTGGTGGTCTGCAAGTGATATAGGATGGATTGTTGGACATTCTTATATCGTCTACGCCCCTTTGTTTAAAGGATGTACCACTTTGCTTTTTGAAGGTAAGCCGGTGGGTACACCTGATGCTGGAGTTTTTTGGAGAATTATTTCTGACTATAAGATTAAATCCCTTTTCACAGCTCCTACTGCATTTCGGGCAATTAAAAAGGAAGATCCTGAAGGTAAGTTTTTTTCAAAATATGATTTAAGTTCATTTAAATCTCTATTCTTAGCTGGCGAAAGAGCTGACCCAGACACAATTAAATGGGCTGAAAATTTATTAAACGTTCCAGTAATTGATCACTGGTGGCAGACAGAAACCAGTTGGGCAATAAGTGCAAACTGTACCGGTATTGAAATGCAAAAAACAAAATATGGATCAGCTTGTAAAGCAGTTCCTGGTTATGATGTAAAAATAATAAAGCCAGATCAAACTTTGGCAAAAACAGACGAGATGGGAGATATAGTTGTTAAACTTCCGCTTCCTCCTGGAACTTTTCCAACTTTATGGAATGCAGATAAAAGATATGAAGAAACTTATATGTTAAACTATAAAGGATATTATCAAACTTATGATGCAGGTCATATTGATAAAGATGGTTATATTTGGATCATGTCTAGGACAGACGATATAATAAATGTTGCTGGTCATAGACTGTCTACTGGTGCAATTGAAGAAGTATTATCTGAACATCAATCAGTTGCTGAGTGTGCAGTAATTGGAATTAAAGATCAGTTAAAAGGACAATTGCCAATAGGTTTATTAGCACTAAAAGCAGGTGTTGAAAAAGACAATGAAACGATAACAAAAGAATGCGTTCAAATGGTACGAGAAAGAGTTGGACCGGTAGCTGCCTTTAAAACTGCAATTGTTGTTAAAAGATTACCAAAAACAAGATCTGGAAAAATCTTAAGAGGAACAATAAGAAAAATAGCTGATAAAGAAGAATATAAAATGCCAGCTACAATTGATGATCCTGCAATATTAACTGAAATCAAAGATGATTTGATTAAAAATAATATTTTGAAAGTTTAATGACAAAATATTTATTTTTAATTGGTGCTATATTTTTAGAAGTGGCTGGTACCATGTTGTTGCCAGTGACACAAAATTTTACAAAAATCGTGCCAACAATTACACTTTCAGTTTGCTATATATCTTGCTTTTATCTATTAACATTTGTTGTTCAAAGCATACCTTTGTCCATTGTTTATGCAACATGGAGTGGTCTTGGAGTTTTCACAATAGCAATATTAGGATATGTAATTTATAAACAAGCTTTAAGTTGGCAAGCAGTACTCGGTCTCTTTTTTATAGTTATTGGAGTAACGCTTGTAAATACTTTTTCAGACAAAAGTATTTAAGAAAATATTAATGGTTTGCCGGATGAATCACCCAGAATTTTACCATTCTTCATTTTAATCTCTCCATTTACTATGGTTGAAATAGGCGCTCCTTTAAATTCCATTCCATTGAAAGGTGACCATTTACATTTACTCTCAATGTTTTCATTTTTAACTAAAATTTTTTTGTTCATATCAACTATTGTAAAGTCTGCATCATATTTAGTTTTGATGTATCCTTTATTTTTAATACCAAAGATTTTGACAGGATTTTCGCAAACAAAGTTTATGAATTGTTGAAGAGTTAATTTTCCATCATTTACATGATTTAGCATTACAGGAACTAAAGTTTGTACTCCTGGCATTCCTGATGGAGAATTAGGGTATTGTTTTTCTTTATTCACTTTTAAATGTGGAGCATGATCTGACCCTATAATATCTACAAAATTATTTCTCACGGCATACCATAATCTATCTTGATGTATTATTTCTCTAATAGGTGGATTCATCTGTACATACGTACCTAATTTTTCATAACATTCTGGTGATGATAGAGTTAAATGCTGTGGAGTAATTTCAAAAGAAACATCTCCTTTGTGTTGAGATAAAAAGTCCACCTCATCTCTTGTGGTGATATGAAGAATATGAGCTTTCTTTTTTAATCTTTCGGCAATTTTTACAATTCTTCTAGTTGATGCAATTGCACAAACTTCATTTCGCCAAATAGGGTGCGTCTTCACATCTCCTTTTTTAATCAATTTTTTTCTCATATTTAAAATTTCTTCATCTTCAGAATGAACAGAAATTATTTTTGAACTATTTTGAAATACTTTTTCAATATCTTCTTCATGTTGAACTAATAAATTTCCAGTTGAAGAGCCTACAAAAAGTTTAATCCCGCAACATCCTTCTAAATCTTGTAAGTCTGATAGTTCTTTATAATTGTTTGGTGTTGCTCCAAAATAAAATGCGTAATTACAATACATTCTATTTTTAGCTAATTTTAATTTATTATAAAATTCTGACTTACTTGAAGTAGGAGGGTTGGTATTTGGCATTTCAAATACTGACGTTATTCCACCTGCTATTGCTGCCCTACTGCCAGAATTTAAATCTTCAGAGTCAGTGGATCCAGGTTCTCTAAAGTGAACTTGGGTGTCTATACATCCTGGTAAAACAGTCAATCCAGTTGCATCAAAGATTTGCTTTGATTCTGTTTCAATTCTTCCAATGTCTGCTATTTTACTATCTTTTATTCCAATATCTTGAGCTTTAAGATTGCCATTAATATAACATGATCCATTTTTAATGATTAAATCTAACATTTGTTAGAAAAGTAACTATATTATAAATGAACTTCAATCAATTATGAATATTAAAAACGTATATATATTAGAAGATCGAGGAATTTTATTCATTCACGGATCTGATACAAAAGAATTTTTACAAAACTTAATTACCAATGACATTAATAAGGTCGATGAAGCAAACAGTTGCTTTACATCATTGTTAACTCCTCAAGGGAAATATCTTTTTGATTTTTTAGTCGTTAAACACAAGAAAGGATATTTTATTGACTGTGAAAAAAAACAAATTCAAGAACTTTTTAAACAATTAAATATTTATAAACTTAGATCTGATATTGAAATATTAAATTTGAGCAACGAATTTGTAGTTGTGGCTTTCAGTTATGAAAAATTTATGTTATTTGATGAGGCAAAAGATTTACTAGGAAATACCTTTAAATATAGAGAAGATCCAATCTTCTTGGATCCAAGACATAAAAAACTTGGAGGAAGACTAATAATTAATTTAGAAAAACTTTATTTATCTTTAAAAAAGCTGGATTTACAATCTATTGATCCAGAAGAATATTACAAATTAAGTTATGAACTTGGAGTCCCTCAAAAAAATACAGAAAAATTAAGAAATAAATTATTTGGAATTGAGTGTAATTTTGAAGAATTAAATGGAATTGATTTTAAAAAAGGTTGTTATGTTGGACAAGAAAATACTTCACGTATCAAACTAAGAGAGAGACTATCAAAAAGATTGTTGCCCATTAAATTAGTTGATGGAGAATTAATAGAAGGATCTTCAATAAAAAATAATGTCAATGAGATTGGAAAAGTATTAATCAATGATTTATATCCATTTGCAATTGTAAAATATTTAAGTGATCATTTTGATCCCAAAATTAAATATAAAAGTGAGAATGCTGTTCTAAAAATCATGAAACCCGAATGGATAAAATAAATAATTTATTTTAAAAATTTGCTTAAATCTGGTTTGAAATATTTTGGTCCTTTCATTACTTTCCCATGTTCGTTATAAATAGGTTTTCCATCTTCTCCTAGTTTACTCATGTTTGAATCTTGAACTTCTTTAAAACATTTATCTAAATCAATACCAAATGAATGACCTGCACCATAGACAACATATAAAATATCAGTAAGAGCATCAGCAACTTCAACAATATTGTTTTCTGATATTGCTTTTTTTAACTCTTCTAATTCTTCATTTATCAAGCTTATTCTAAGTGAATTGATTTTATCGCTACCAAGCTCCGATAAAGTTTTCACTTCTTGTCCAAAAGTTTTCATAAAAAGACCAACTTTTTCAAAATTTGTCATTTGACTCCTTTCATTGACTAATTTGTGTCTACTATGATTTTTTATTTATTTAATGTATAACAAATAGAACATTGTCATTAATTTTTAAACAATGAAAAAAAGAAAAGAATACGACAGTATCGGAGTTATAAATGTACCTGGGGATAAGTATTGGGGTGCATCGACTCAAAGATCTAAAAAGTACTTTGATATTGGTAAATTTTTAGTTAGACACGAATTAATTAAATCGATAGCTATAATTAAAAAATCAGCTGCAATTGTCCATAGAAATGACAAGCAAATAGAACCTAGGATTGCAAATGCAATCGTAAAAGCCGCAAATGAAGTAATTCAAGAAAAATTGAATGATCATTTTCCTCTTAAAGTTTGGCAAACAGGCTCCGGAACTCAAACTAATATGAATGTAAATGAGGTAATAGCGAATAGAGCTATTGAAATTTTAGGCGGAAAAAAAGGAACCAAAAAACCTGTACATCCAAATGATCATGTAAATAAATCCCAATCAACCAATGATGTTTTTCCAACAGCAATGCATATAGCTATTGCAATAGAAGCAAAAGACAAATTGTTACCATCTTTAACTTTATTAAACAAAGAACTAAAAAAAAAAGTAAGCAAATTTAAAAATATAGTTAAAGTTGGCAGGACTCATTTACAAGATGCAACTCCATTATCACTAGGTCAGGAATTTTCTGGCTATCAATCACAATTAGAAACTTCTATTAAAAGAATTAAAAATGCATTAAATGAAATATATTTTTTGGCACAAGGTGGAACTGCTGTGGGAACAGGCATCAATACTAAAAAAAACTTTGATAAAAAAATCGTCAAAGAAATAAAAAAGATCACTAAAATTCCATTTAAACCAGCAAAAAATAAATTTGCTGCCTTAGCATCACATGATGCGGTAGTAAATTTTTCTGGTACATTAAATACTACTTCTGTTTGTTTAATGAAAATTGCAAATGATATCAGGTTCTTAGGCTCGGGACCCAGAGCAGGATATGGTGAATTAATTTTGCCTTCAAATGAACCTGGTTCTTCAATTATGCCAGGAAAAATAAATCCTACTCAATCTGAAGCAGTTACAATGGTATGTGTAAAGGTTATTGGTAATCACAATGGTATTACTATTGCAGGTTCTCAAGGCCATTTCGAATTAAATGTTTTTAAACCTTTAATAGCACACAACATATTGCAATCAATTGATCTTCTTGCTGATAGTTCTAAAAATTTTGCACTATATTGTGTTAAGGGTATTATTGCCGACAAAAAGAAGATTAAAGAATATTTAGATAATTCATTAATGCTAGTCACAGCACTTACACCTCACATTGGTTATGATAATGTGGCTAGAATTGCTAGAAATGCTTTAAAGAATAATACCTCACTAAAATATGAAGCTCTCAAAACAGGTTTAATTAAAGAAAAAGACTACAATAAAATTGTAGATCCAAGAAAAATGATTGGTCCTAGTTGATTTGTTTAAATTTCTCTTTAATTATTTTCGTTAATTGTTGAATATTATTTATTTGGTAAGCTTCTAATTCAGAAACTATTTTATTCTGTTTTTTAGATTTATTATCAAAGTTAAATTTTATATTAGATATAGAATATATGTTTTCATCAATATTTTTCTTTATATCAAAATAAATTTTTTTTAGATCTATTCTTTTTTTTTTTGATACTTGAAATCTTTTATAGAATTGATCTTGATCATTAATATTTAATTCCATTCTTGATTTTAAAAGTAGCTTATTGTCTTTTTCAAGATATTCGAAACTTGAAAAATTAATTTTACCGATTTTTTTTAAATTTATACTTGATTGATCTAATTTAATTTTCTCTTCTTTAAATTTAAAATTAAATACTACATCTTCAAATAGCTTATTATCTAAATTATTTAATTTAATACTAAAATTTCCATTAAAATTTGGGTGAATAGAACTATTTAAAGAATAAACATATAAAAATAATTTTTGTGTTATTAAATTAAAATCTGATTCTTGTAAATTTAAGTTCAAATTAAAGAAAAACGGATTTAAATCTATATACCCTTTTAATTTTATTTTATTAATAGAACTTGATTTTGTTTTTTCAGAATTAATATCAATTTTATTTTTATCAAAAGAATAAATTATATTTAATTCATTGTTTAAAAATTTTGTTTTTGTAATTCCTTTAAATATACCATTTTCTTTATCTTTTTCACTTTGATTTATAATTTTAATGTTCGGATTCTTAAAATTTAATATACTTTCAGAAATTTTTGGAATTAAATAATCTTTTTTCCATTTAAAATTATAATCGGTATCAAATAAATTTCCTGAAACATTTAAAATTTTTTCTTTATTTTTTAAATCAATATAATATTCAAATTTTTTTATTGGCGAAATTGTAATCACTTCATTATTCTTATCTGTATAAAAAAAATTACTACTATTAATTTTAATTGGTTTAGTAATATTTTTATGTAAATGTTTATAAAAACTTTTTAAACTGGCTTCATAAAAATAAAAATTAGCTTTTTCGATTTTGATTGATTTAATTTTTATTTTTTCTTTATTGTATAAATTGCTGAAAGATAAAAAAACTTTAAGATCTTTAATTTTTGCAATTTCTTTTTCACTTTTACCTATAAAAAATAAATCAGTTGTTTCAATTATAAAGCGAGGAATTGGAACAAAACTATATGTTATTCCTTTTATATTTTTTAAATCAATCTTAAAATCTTTATAAATTTTATTTTGAAGTTCTTTATCGAAGCTTTCATAATTGTAAAAAGCTGGTAAAGATAAATATAATATACATGAAAAAAAAATTATTATAACTGCTATTAAAATCTTAACATGCTGATATTTGGCGTATTTAGCATAATTAAATTTAAAGATTTTATCATAGCGTTGTTTAATAGATTTATTATATTTTTTTTTTTTTTTTTTGAATTTTTTCTTTGTTTTG
>Ga0187833_10002112_pt1 | contig 21733 bp, 22 predicted proteins | sample ETNtaG_37_FD_167968 | JGI IMG/M metagenome (GOLD analysis project Ga0187833, IMG submission 167968) | Marine microbial and viral communities from oxygen minimum zone, Eastern Pacific Ocean - ETNP2014_SV_400_PacBio MetaG (Illumina Assembly) | ecosystem: Environmental > Aquatic > Marine > Hypoxic...
TCCTATCTACCAGAGTGGAGACCTGGAAGGGATTACCGGACAACGTCCAGTGCCATGAAAGATTCCGGAGGTGGGGTGCTGCTGGACCTGAGTCACGAACTGGATTATGTGCAATGGCTGGCCGGGAAAATTATACCTGAATACATTGTAAATGAGAAAATATCTGATCTGGACATAGAGACTGATGACTTTTTGATGCTCGCCGGCCGTTCAGAACATGGTGTTGTACTGCAAATCAGCCTGAACTATTTTACTCGCAAGCCTGTTCGTCAGATTATAATTGATGGTGAGGGTATCAGCATTCAGGCTGATCTTATTACATCAACGGCTACTGTTCTTGAAAATGGTTCTGAATCATGCTATTCATGGGATGATTTTTCAAGGGACGATGAGTGTCGCACTGAACATTGTGCTTTGCTGTCTGGTGATTTTACAAATGCTTGTTCTTATCAGGAGGGGCAGGAACTCATGAGTCTCATTGGTGTAATTAGGAATTGGAAAAATTGACAAAGAAACTCTGTACCATCTGCATGCGGGGAGGGTCAAAAGGAGTGCCCAACAAGAATCTGCGTCTTTTGATGGGTAAACCATTGATGGCATATACGATTGAGCAGGCGAAGCAGTGCGGTCTTTTTGAGTATATTGTCGTGTCAACAGATTCAGAAGAGATTGCTGAAGTTGCAAAAAGTTTTGGTGCAGAGGCTTGGTTCCTAAGACCGGAGAATCTGGCGACAGATGAAGCTTTCAAACTCCCGGTGATACGCCATGCTTTGTTGGAGTCGGAAAAGCATTATGGACATGAATACGATGTACTTGTTGATATGGACGTTACTTCACCGCTTAGGTTGGTTGAAGATATCTCCAGTGCCTATGATCTCTTTATTAACGAAGATGCAGATATTCTGGTTAGTGCATCGCCCTCAAGAAAGAACCCATATTTCAATATGATAGAAATCTCTGACGGCATTATAAAGAAAGTTAAGGAGCTGGATGAACCTCCTTTACGTCGTCAGGGTTCACCAAAAGTATATGACATGAATGCTTCTATCTACATCTGGAAACGAGAGGTTTTGTTGGAAAGTGATACTCTTTTTACGAGAAAAACCTCTCTTTATATTATGCCGGAAGAAAGATCGATTGACATTGATACAGAATTCGACTTTAAAATGGTTGAATTCTTTATGAGTAATCAGATAAACTACGGACAATGATGACCAGTTATATTGATAAATTTAGATTGGATAATAAAGTTGCCTATGTGGTTGGGGGGTTGGGACTAATTGGCGCAGAAGTGACGAGAGCCTTTGCTTCGGTAGGGGCTAAGACTGTGATATTGGGTATAAACGATAAGTCAGGAAAATCGCTGGAATCAGAATTAAATCATGAAGGCTATGATGCTGCCTATTATCATCTTGATTGCTCTGATCTGACACACATTGATAAAAACTTTTATGCCATCTTTGATCAAATAGAAAAAATGGATGTTTTTGTGAACTGCTCATATCCTCGGACAGAGGACTGGGGACTAAGCTCATTTAATGACATTACGATAGAATCGTACAGAGAGAATGTAGATGTCCATATGAATTCTTATGCATGGCTGGCTAAACGAGCCGCTGATGTGATGATAAATAATGCGAATGGAGGATCTATCATACAATTTGGTTCTACTTATGGTATAGTTGGTCAGGATCTAACTGTTTACGAAGGCACTGAAATGGGTGCAAGCATGACCTATGCAGCCATTAAAGGAGGGATTACAAACTTAACACGAACGATGGCGTCATATTATGGAAAATACAATATAAGAGTAAACACACTCTGCCCTGGAGGTCTTCTGGGGCACGTTGCCGGTAAGAGTAGCAAACAGGACCCAGTGTTTGTAAAAAACTATAGCAAGAAGACCCCATTAAAACGCATGGGTAAGCCAGGTGAAATTGCCACGGTGGCCCTGTTTCTAGCTTCAGACGCAGCTTCATACATTACCGGAGCCACCATTATGGTGGATGGTGGCTGGACGGCGATTTAGTTATTAGACAATTAAAAAAATCACGATTTACCATGAACAAACATCATTCCCACATAATAATCATTGGTGCTGGTAATGTAGGTTCTCGTCATTTACAGGGTCTGGCCAGGATTGACAGGGAGATTGATATTTCGGTCATTGATCCTGACCAGGCTTCACTTGAAGTTGCGAAAGAAAGATTTCAGGAAATGCCGGCTAATATTCTTATTAAATCAATATCATATTACGAATCAATAGGCTTATTAGAGAATGATGTAGATGTTGCGATCATTTCTACAAATGCCGATATACGGAGAAGTGTAGTTGAAGAACTCTTATGTCAGGTGAGGGTGAGGTATATAATTCTAGAGAAAGTAGCTTTTCAGTCAGTCAAGGACTTTAGAATGGTCATTGGTCTCTTGAAGCGAAAGCATGTCAAGGCATGGGTAAACATTCCCTGGCGTATGGGAAGTGCCTTCAAAAAACTACAGAAAGAATTTGCCGGAGAGAGAAGAATTAGGATTAGAGTTGAAGGTGGTGCTGGAGGAATGACCAGTAATGCTATACACCACTTAGAACTGTTTGTCTTTCTAACAGGTGATACAAATCTTTCAATAGAAACTTCAGGTTTGGACAAAAGGACTTATGATTCAAAGAGGAGTGGATTTATGGAGTTTGGAGGTACACTTGTAGCAACAACATCAAGAGGAGACGAACTTGTGTTCAACGATGATAAAGAATCGGTACAACCATCAATATGGAAAATATCCAGTGATAATCACTGCTATACTATAAAACAGTCAGAAGGAAAAGTTGTTAGTGCTCACAAAGAAAAAGGATGGGTAACTAAGGAAGAGCCCTTTTCAATTCCATACCAGAGTGAATTGACCCATATAGCGATTCAACAGATATTGGATTCTGGAAAATGTGATCTTACTACTTTGAATGAATCGTTTCTCCTGCACAAACCTATGCTTGAAAGTTTTATTCAACATTTATCGTCTATAACAGGTGATGAACACAAAAAATGTTCCATAACCTGATACTTTCATCATGTCTTTAGCATTGCGCATTATCCCACGTCTGGATATCAAGGGCCCCAATCTTGTAAAGGGTGTTCATATGGAAGGATTGCGTGTGCTGGGTAAACCGGAGAAGTTTGCAAAACATTACTATGAGCAGGGAGCAGATGAGTTGCTTTACCAGGATGTAGTTGCCAGCCTTTATGGTCGCAACAGCCTGCATGACATTGTTTCCAGAACGGCAAAGGAAATTTTCATTCCCCTTACGGTTGGTGGAGGGATCAGAACGCTGGAAGACATTTCAAATATTCTACGAGCTGGTGCTGACAAAGTTTCTATTAATACAGCGGCAATCAATGATCCAGAACTGGTTAGCAGTGCTTCGAAAATGTTTGGAGCCTCAACAATTGTAGTGGCCATAGAGGCTATTCGCCAACTGGACGGGCATTACATGGCTTTTACAGATAATGGCAGAAATACTACTGGCAAAGAGATTGTTTCCTGGGCAAAGCAAGCCGAAGAACTTGGTGCTGGTGAGATCCTTATAGTTTCTGTTGATCAGGAAGGCACAGGTAAAGGATTCGACCTTAATCTCGCAAAGCAAGTGAGTGATGAAGTCTCGGTTCCGGTGGTTATCCATGGAGGCGCGGGACATATAAACGATGTTCTGGAATTGGCCAACCAGGTGCCTGTTAGCGGTATTGCTATTGCCTCCCTGTTTCATCATGAGTACATAGCAAACAACAGGCATTTGGAAGGTTATGATGATGAGGGCAACATAGAATTCCTGAAAAGTAATCGAGTAATGTCTAACATTGAAGCTGCAACTATTAGGGATTTAAAAGCATTGTTGGTGAAACACAATATTTCATGCAGGCAGAATGTTAAAGTTGCCTAAAATTGCGATCATTGACTACCGGATGAGCAATATGTTCAGCATCAAGAACGCCATGGATATGTTAGGGTTTGAGAGTGGAGTGACCTCTGACCACAAGGAAATTATGTCAGCTGATGGTGCCATACTACCAGGTGTGGGTTCATTCTCAGAGGCCATGAAACATATAAATGCAATGGATCTTGCAGTGCCGATTACGGAATTCATATCATCAGGTAAGCACTTCATGGGGATATGTCTCGGGCTGCAACTGCTTTTCAGCGAAAGTGAAGAGTTTGGGTATACTTCTGGTCTTGGGGTTATTGAAGGAAAAGTAGAAAGTTTAGAAAGGCATGATGGTATAAGGCGTGTTCCCCACGTTGGCTGGAACAGTGTGGAAAAGAGAGGTTCAATAGAAAACAATGCAATTGCCAGTTCCTTGGAGGGTATTGCAAGTGGTGAGTATTTCTATTTTGTACACTCCTATTATGTAAATCCTGTCAAAGATTGTGATGTGTATACCACTACAGAATATAGAGGATTTGAGTTTTGTTCATCTATATTGAGTGATAATGTTTTTGCCAGCCAGTTTCATCCTGAGAAGAGCGGTGAAGCCGGGCTCAAGGTTTTAAGGGATTTCTTTACCAAATAGAATAGAAAGAGTGGGAAATGACATTTAAACGTGGCAATCTAGAAATGCGGGTTCCTGATCTACCAAAGCAAGTAAAGTGGTGTAAAAAATGTGTAATGTCCAACCAGAGGCCCAGGATCACATTTGACAAGGATGGAATATGTTCGGCATGCAATAATCTGGAGTATAAGAACAATGTTGTTGACTGGGAGGGAAGAGAAAAGGAATTGATTACACTTCTCGACAAGCACCGGCGTAATGATGGTTCCTGGGATGTTATTGTCCCCAGCAGTGGTGGAAAAGACTCCGGGTTTGTTGCACATCAGTTGAAATACAAATATGGTATGAATCCCTTATTGATCACCTGGAGTCCTTTGAAATATACCGACATAGGTATCGAAAACTTCCGAAACCTGTGTAATGCCGGATTTGTCAATATCAAGTGTACTCCTAACGGAATTATACATCGTAAGCTGGCTCGTTTGAGTCTTGAAGAGTTTGGTGATGCGTTTCATGTGTTTGTACTGGGACAGGCGTTTTTTCCTATACATATGGCACTGAAATTCGGTATCAATCTTGTTTTTTATGGTGAAAATGGAGAAGTTGAATATGCCGGCCATGCAGAGGCTGTAGATAAACCATATACTGATAGGGTTAGAGATGAGGATTGGATCAAAGGATACTTAAAAGGAACGACACTTGATGAGTTAATGCAGTATGGTTATGAGAATAAGGACTATATTGACGAGAAGGACCTGCATGATGCAGATCTGACATTTTACAAGCCGCCTCCAAGAGAGAATATGTTGAGTAGTGGTATTTCGCGTACTTACTACTATAGTTATTTTCATAAATGGTTTCCACAGGAGAATTATTATTATTGTGTTGAGCACACTGGTTTCAAACCCAACCCGGAAAGAACAGAAGGTACATTTTCCAAGTATGCCAGCCTTGATGATAAGATGGATGGGTTTCATTACTATATGCGGTACATTAAGTTTGGACTTGGTAGGTGTGTGGAAGATGCGGCTCACGAAATCAGAGATGGACACTTAACACGTGAGGAAGGGATAGCCTTAATGCGCAGGTACGAAGGGGAGTTCCCAAAAAGATACTTCAAAGAATTTTTAGAATACCTTGATATAACGGAAGATCATTTTTGGGAAGTAGTGGATAGTTGGAGATTACCTCATTTGTGGGAAAAGGTGAATGGGGAGTGGAAGTTTAAGCATACAATTTTATGAGTTCAGAAAATAAACACAATAAAGACGTGGTGTATCGCAAGGCGGAACAGGGTCATTTGATAACCGTTTCATTCTTGTCCGCTTTAAAGAGTAGTTTTGATTACGAAAAAGCTTTTGAGGTTGCTATCAGGGGATTTGCTAATTACATGATTAATCACTACAATATCATTCTGGTTTCAACAACTCCTGGTACACAGGAAAGGTTTGACAAGTTCAGAGAGCTTTATAAGGATGGTGCAAGTAAGAGTAGCTATATAGATGTAATTGAATCCAACTCTGAAGTATTGAGAGTTCGTTTCAGTAGATGTCCATTCTTTGAAGTGATGAAAGAATATGGGCTGTCAGAATTTGCATCAGCTTATTGTATATCTGATTATACAGTTACTGAAGAATGTCTCCCGGGAGTGAAATTTTCTAGAAATCACGAGATTGTTAAAGGGGATAATTATTGTGACCATACCTGGATGTATAAAAAATGATGAAATGGTTTGCATATCTTGGTAGTATTAAACAATCAATAATTATTCTTTCAGGAGTTTTTTCTCTTGTTTTACTGGCTAATATGGAGAAGAACCATGTGTGAAAATAAAATTATCATAATGTGTGGTGGCAAGGGGAAGCGTTTAGGAAATTTGACGGAAAGCATTCCTAAAACTTTAATTAAAATAGGTGAAAAAACAATTCTTGAGATGAAGTTTGATAACTATATGAACCAGGGATTTAAAGATTTTATTCTCTGTATTGGGTATAAAGGAAACTTGATTGAGAAGGCGGTTGAAGAATTTAAATTTCCTTTTAATTGTAAGTTTTCGGATGATGGAGAGCCCGCTGGTATTCTCAAAAGATTGAATAAGGCTAAAGACTTATTTGAGGATAAGGTGATACTTACTTATGGCGATACTTTTGCCGATATTAAGTTATCGTTGTTGTCTGAAATGCATGAGAAAAGTGGTAATGAAGCGACCATCGTCGTTGCTCCCATTCAAAATCCATTTGGACTGGTCGAATTTGATAGTAGGGGTAAAGTTACATATTTTAAGGAAAAACCTATTTTGAACTATTACATTGGGTATGCGGTCATTAATAAATCAGCTTTGGAATTAATTCCCCAAAGAATAACTGACATGCCAGATGGAGATGGATTAATTACGTTTTATAGAATTTTAATGGCAATGGAAAAACTTGGTACTTTTTATCACTCAGGATTGCAGATGACCTTTAATACAGAAGATGAACTTAAATATGTAAGAAGGAAATTTGCTGATTTTTACACTACCAAGGAGGATAAGTGAAAAACAAACATATTTTAGTTTCGGGGGGGGCAGGGTTCATTGGTTCACATCTAACTAGAAGATTGGTAAGTTTGGGGGCGAAGGTTTCGGTTATTGTAAAGTATAAAAGTATTATCGATAATGTTCGGTTAAGTTCAGTATGGGACAATGTTACCGTTATTGAGGCCGATTTGCGTAACGTAGATTCTTTGCGTCAATTTAAAAAACAAAGGTATGATATTATTTTTCATCTGGCAGCTTACAATCACGTAGGGGATAGTTTCTTACATGTTAGCGAAGCTTTAATGTCTAATGTCATTGCAACAGCAAATTTGTTAGAATTTGCTCCAGAATATGATAGATTCATATATACTTCTAGTTCTGAAGTTTATGGGTATCAGGAGTCTGTTCCTTTTCAAGAAAGTTCTATTCCAAATCCGATTTCTCCTTATGCAATTGGCAAATATTCAGGTGAGTTGTATGCCCGTATGAAGTGCCATCAAACACGGCAACCGATTATTTGTGTCAGGCCTTTTAATACTTTTGGACCATATCAAAGTGAAAGGGCAGTTATTCCTGAATTAATTATTAAAAGTTTGAGAAATATACCTATTGAAACAACGGAAGGAACACAAACGAGAGAATTTAATTATGTTGATAATATTATTGATGGCTTCTTAATGTTGTCGGATATGGAACCTCCACCCGAGCAAGTTATTAATATTGGTTCGCAACAGGAGATTCGCATATGCGATTTGGCAAAAAAAATCCATGAATTATGTGGTTCTAAATCAGAGCTTCGTATTGGAGCTTTACCAAACAGGCCTACAGAAATTCTTAGAATGTTTGCAGATAATACACAAGCGGTACAAATACTGAAATGGCAGCCTAAAGTATCTTTTGAAGAAGGATTGAAACGTTCCATTGATTGGTTCAGGAAGTATGTTAGCACGTTTTATACTTTATCATCTCCACTGAATCAATTATAATTCCTGTATTTGATAAGTATATCTCTCTACCCGTTAACAGGGTTTTTTGAGGTCACCTTTAACACACAGTTAACCTCATTTGTCAACTCTTTAGAGTTGCACTTATTACTTGAAGTTGCGATTATAAAGTAGTAATGAAGATTGGAATTACCGGTCAAAGTGGTTTTATCGGTAGCGCTGTTACACGGGCAGTATTAGGTGCAGGGCATCAAGTTATATCTTTGGACAAATATGCTCGCTCTTGTTTTGCGGATAAGGGTTATCCTGAGAAACTGGATTGGGTTCTACATTTTGCTGCTAGTACCTCAATAAAGGCAAGTATGAAAGACCCGTTCTCTACTTACAAAAATAACATTGAGTCAACGTTAGCGGCTTTAAAGATATCACATTATTCAAAAGCTTCTTTTGTTTTTATGAGTTCATATGTTTATGGTCAACCAAAGTATTTGCCTGTAGATGAAAAGCATCCGATTGCCTGTCTTAATCCTTATATGGGTAGCAAGATTGTTGGTGAAGAAATATGTCGGCAACTGAGCGATATGTTGCAGATTCCACTCATAATCCTTCGCGGTTTTTATATTTATGGAAATTGCCAAATTCCGGGACGATTAATATCAGACTTGCTGGAGTCGGTGCGTAAAGGTATTCCAATCGTTCTGAATGATGCATCACCTAAAAGAGATTATTTATATATAAAGGATTTTGAGTTGCTAATCCTTAAGATAATCTCTCGAAATCCAATTGAAACAGGCACCTATAATGTTGGTTACGGTCGTAGTTATTCTAATATAGAAGTTGCGGAAATGGTTCGTATGCTTTCTGGTAATAAATATTCTGTTACGGTAAAATCATCCCCGCGACCGCAGGATGTGTTGGATTGTACGGTAGATATGAGTTTAATTAAAGAAGCCTTTTCCTGGGAACCAATATACTCATTAGAGAAAGGATTAAGCGAATTGATGCAGTTAAGGGCGTCATAATTCAGAGTATTAACAATGATATCGATTATTTCACCGATTTATAATGAAGCTGATAATTTAATGGAACTGTACAGGAGAGTTGTAGTTGCTCTTGAGAGTATACAAGAGGAGTTCGAATTTATTCTTGTAGAAAACGGAAGCAGTGATCGTTCTTTAGAAATAATTAAAAAATTAAGAGAAAAAGACCCACGTATTAAATACGTGAGTTTATCAAGAAACTTTGGACATCAGGGGGGAATTGTGGCAGGATTGGCCAATGTTTCCGGGAACGCAGTCATAACACTGGATGGTGATTTACAACACCCACCGGAATTAATTCCTAATTTAGTTGAATTATGGAAGAAGGGGTATGACGTTGTTTATACTACAAAAAAGGTGAATAAACATATTGGAAGTTGGCGTGTTTTTCCTACGAGGGTTTTTTACAAACTTATCAGCTATATTTCAGATGTGAGCCTTACCTATGGGCAATCAGATTATCGACTTTTAGATCGAAAAGTAGTTGATGTCTTGATCCAGATTCCCGAAAAAAACAAGTTCTTGCGTGGAATGGTAAAATGGATTGGATTTTCACAAATTGGTGTTGAATATGAGGTTGCTCAAAGAAAGAGAGGGCAATCAAAATTTTCTCTCTGGAATTACATCAGTTTTGCGCATGACGGTATTTTTTCCTTTTCTACTGTGCCCCTAAAAGTATTTCTATGGATTGGCGTGATCGTTGCAAGCTTTTGCGGATTTTATGCTTTTTATTATTTTGTAATGGGGATGATAACTATTTTTTATCCAGAAAGTAATTTATTGCCACCTGGATTGGCAACGATTACCGTCAGTATATTGTTCTTAGGGGCAGTTCAATTGATTGGGATCGGTTGTCTTGGGGAATATATAGGACGTATATATTTCCAGGCCAAAGACCGCCCTGATTTTATCGTTAAAGAAAAAAGCTTGTAATGAAAGCAGCATGATGTGTTTTGGAGAATGGCAGTTTAATTGGGCAAAAGTAGTAAAAAACCCTATCGATTTTGAGATTTATCTAATGTTGAATGAGTGTATTATTTGTAATAGTACCCAAAGTAAAGTTCTGTATGAGGGAATCTTAAAATGTGAAGAATGTGGACATGTGTTTTCTGATATACACTTAAGTGACGAGGAATTATTCAACCTTTACAGGAGGAGCTATTTCTTCGGTGATGAGTATCGTGATTATTTTGCAGACAGAAAAGTACAGCAGAAAAGTTTTAAACTCCGTATGAAAGTTCTCCAGTCCTTCCTCGACCCAAATCGGCATAAACATTTACTAGAAATTGGATGTGCGTATGGTTTTTTTTTAAATATGGTGAAGGATAAATTTGATACAGTATATGGGATTGATATTACAGAAGATGGAATTCAGTATGCAACGGAGCAATTAAAATTGGATGTTGTTAAGGCCGATCTTATAAAACATGATTTTAGTGATAAAAAATTTGATGTGGTCTGTATGTGGGATACTATTGAGCACTTACGTAGCCCACAGCTGTATTTAAAAAAAATTAGTGAACATATGGACTGCGGGTCATTAATAGCGCTAACAACAGGTGATATAGATAGTCTAAATGCCCGAATGAAAAAGGACAAGTGGCGTTTAATGCATCCACCAACACATATACATTATTTCTCAAAAAAGACATTGGCCAGAATGTTAAATGATAATGGGTTCGATATAATATATAATCACTATTGTAGCTTTTACCGTAGTGTAGACCTGCTTGCATACAGAATATTGGTGTTACAGAGAAAGTGGTTGTGGCTTTACTCTCTTTTGTTCAAGAGCAGGTTCACCCGTATGGATTTCTATTTAAACATGTATGATATTATGTATGTTATTGCCTGCAAAAGATGATAGTTTGTTTGTAAATATGGTATATTTTCGATATTCACAAACAATTATATAGACAATAAATGGAATATAATATGAGTAAGTACATTGTGTGCCTTTTGATTATATTTTTCTGCAATCAGGTAGGCCCGGGATTCAGAGTATTTATATGACAATAAATACAATGATAAATGTAATACTAAACTTTGTATTAATTCCTTTTTGGGGTCTTTATGGTGCATGTACTGCTACCGCTATTTCGTTTGTGTTTTCCTCCCTGTTTTTAAATATCCTTGCATCCCGTGTTCTCAGGCTACGTGGTAGTATATTTATAAATGTATAAGCGTGTCGCGATGGTGCGCATTTAAATGTACATTCTACCATACAGTAAATAGAGTTTGTACGAGAAAGCCGAGTGAGATTATGAAAGGCATAACAGTTCCTTTACTTTACGTAATTGGATTATTGCACTGGTATTTGTTCTTTAATTATAACTCGCCAACCCTTACTTCTGGAGATTGGTTTTGTTTTCATCAAATATTCGATGTATATAAACAGTTTTTGCTTACAGGGAAAATCCCGTTCTATGCAACGCTCTTTGCATCTGATACCTTGGAATCGACTATGTATGGTACCAGCCGTTTTTTAAGTATGCCATGGATTATGATGCCACCACTAATGTTTCTGTTGAAATTCTTTAGTATAACTGTGTTTATAACATGTCAGTTTTGGCTTTATTATACAATTAGTTTTATTGTTGTTTTGAAATGGATTAAAAAGCTCAAACTGTCTATCTCCGCATCAATCTTCCTGCTGATATTATTCAATTTCCATGGGGCATTGATTTCAAAAGCCAGTGCTGGCCAGATGATTTGGGGCTATATGCTTATTCCATGGTTTTTGTGGGTTATTTATAAGTTTATTGAAAACGATAAGCCTTTCCGTTCTGTAGGCTTAATGATAATGCTGGAATTTTCATTCTTGCTGTTTTTTCTTTTATTGAGCGGCGACATGCATAATTTTTATCAGTTTGTTCTTGTTGGGTTTTGTGTTCTTATGTTTTATCCCGGGCGGATATTAAGATTCGTTAGTGGCACTTTAATAGGTGTTATTTTGTCTGCATGGTATTTTGTTCCAAATCTGCTTTTCAATACTTATGGATCTTCTATGCTCCCGCCAGAGGGGCATTGGAGACGCTTTGGTATAATGGGATATGGATTTCAGAATGGGGACAGTGGGGTGCCATTACTAGAGTATGGTAGAGATCTGTCTGTGGTATGGAATATATTTGTATGGCCAATCAACTTATTAAATCACGTTTGGGAGAGCCTAACACATTCTTTTTACCCATCACATGTGAACGTGTGGGAATATAATTTATTTATTAGTTATTTAGGGGTGATGTTGATTATAGGAAGTTTAATTGCACTATTTATTAAATATAAACCATTGAAAATAGGAAGTCTGAAACAGTATCGATTTCTTGGGGGGGCTATAATTGTCTTCTTGCTTTCCATAGGCCCTTTTAATTATATGTTAATTAAGTTTTTGTATTATTTTCATCCATTTAACCCTATAGATGCAATACCAAGCCGACTAATGTTGTATCCATTTAGTATGATCTTGCTGATTTCATCACTGGGGTTTGACAGCATGTTTAAGGTGTTTCCCGAAAAAATTAGACTATGGCTTAAATGGGTTGTCTTATTTACACTTTTAGCTTTATTAATGGAACATTCGTATCAATGGTGGCTTACACACGCTAACGCTACAATGGTTGATCAATTTCATGGTGAGTTCAAGACAACAATTTATGACAATATAGATGATGGGTTTTACAAAGCGATTGTAATAATTTCTTACTTGATTTCTATAATCACAGTATTATGTGGAGTTCTGATTTATATATATTTGAAGTGGTACAATACTAAGAAAGGCAGGGTATTGTTAGCGAATTAAAAATTTTGTTCTGATCTGCCAAGTAATAATATAGAATATGAAGAATAAGATATATTCTATTAGCTTGTTAAAAGAGAAGCTGTCATTTTGAAATCTTTTACTTAATTAGTCGATGATCTTAACTGGAGCCATGTACTTTCTTTTACTGTCCTTTGAAATCCCTTTGTAAATGGGACGCTGCTTGTGGGAATAATGAGAAGCAAAGAATATGATATTTGTGTTATTGGTGGGCTGGGGCATGTAGGGCTTCCTTTAGGGATTGTTTTTGCTTCAAAAGGTCTGAGAGTATGCTTGCAGGATATAAATGAAGAATCTGCTGAAGTATTGCGTCAGGGAAGGATGCCATTTGTAGAATATGGTGCTGAGCCCATTCTTAAAGAGGTTCTTTCCAGCGGCAAACTGACCATCTCGCTTGAGCCTGAAAGCGTATCAATGGCGAAATATGTAATTATTGCTATCGGTACGCCAGTTGATGAGTACCTCAACCCAAAGACCCGTCAGTTCCTGGAGTTCATTCACGATATAAGGAAGTATCTTGACCCAACTCAGATAATTATTATAAGGAGCTCTGTTTTTCCCCATACTTGCCGGCAAATCGTAACCGAACTTAGAGACGACCAGGAATGGCACCTTGCCTATTGCCCAGAGCGTATTGTGCAGGGCTACGCTGTGCAAGAACTTGAGAAGCTGCCTCAGATTGTGGCTGGTGTCACAGAAAAAGCTGTTGAAGAGGCGTCTGAGCTTTTCAGCAAAATAACTTCAAAGATAATACATGCTTCCATGAACGAAGCTGAACTTGTAAAACTATTTTCTAATTCTTGGAGATATATCCAGTTTGCTGTTGCTAATCAGTTTCACATGATTTGTGAGGATTTTGATATGGATTATGATAGAGTTCGTAACATTATGGTTGAAGGGTATGAAAGGGCAAAAGGATTGCCTTCAGCTGGTTTCGCAGCCGGCCCGTGCTTGCTTAAGGATACTATGCAGCTTTCGGCATTTTATAATAATAGTTTCTTACTGGGCCATGCAGCAATGATGATAAATGAGGGCCTGCCTAATTTTATTGTAAAAGGGCTGAAAAATAAATACGACCTCAGTCAGAAGAAGGTGGGAATTTTAGGTATGGCTTTCAAGTCAGACGTCGATGACATAAGAGATTCACTTTCTTACAAATTAGGTAAAATATTGAGGTTTCATGGTTCAAAAGTGTTTTGCTCGGATGAGTTTGCAAAAGATCCTACTTTTATTTCAAAGGAAGAATTGATTGACTCTAGCGATATAATCGTTGTTGGTGTTCCTCACTCAGCATATGAAGGGTTGATCATACCAGATCATGTTGAGGTTGTTGATTTGTGGGGAGTTACTAAAAAGAAATGAGATCATATGAAGTCAATAGTATCAAAAAATTGCAGGATTAGGTATCCAGAACATTTCTCTATAAAAGAGTATTCTATAGTAGATGATTTCTGTTATTTCTCTACAAAAGTTGAGATAGGTATACATACACACATCGCTTCCGGGTGTTCAATAGCCGGTGGTAAGGAAAGACTATTTACTTTGGGCGATTATTGTAGCATTTCTTCCGGCGTAAAAATATGGTGCAGTAGTAATGATTATGTAAATAATCTGGTTGTTCTAACCGCAGGTGATATAAACATTAATGATACTCCAATAGAGGGAGATGTTACAATTGGAAACATGTGTGGTGTAGGGGCTAATAGTGTAATAATGCCAAACAACAACATACCAGAAGGCGTATCAATAGGTGCTTTAAGTTTTGTTCCGGCAGAATTCGCTTTTAAGCCATGGTCTGTTTATTCAGGAATTCCCATAAAATTAATTAAGCCGCGAAATAAGGAAAATGTAATGAAACAAAAAACAGAGCTAGAAAAGATTTTAAGTAAAAGAGATTTATTTTTATGATTGATTGCAACTGATTTATAAGTAGATGTCAGATAGAGAGAAAAAAGTACCATGGTGGCAACCACAACTGGGCCAAGAAGAGCAAAGGCTTGTTCTTCAGGTTCTTGATGAGAATTTTCCAAATGAAGGATATTATTCTAGCTTATTTGAACAGAAGATTGCCAAACTTGTAGGGGCAAAATATGCCATTGCGGTAACCAGTGGTACCGCTGCGATGTTTATGTCCTTAAAGGCATTAGGTATTGCCGATGGGGATGAAGTAATTGTTCCAGATATGACTTTTATAGCAACGGCCAATGCCGTTGATATGTGCAGTGCAACACCAGTGCTCGTTGATATTGATCCAAACACGCTTACTATTGATCCAAAAGCTTTTAAGAAAGCGATCACATCAAAAACAAAGGCAGTTATTCCTGTTCACGTAACCGGCAGAGCTGCCGACATGAAAACCATTCTTACTGTTGCTGAAGAGTACGAGATATATGTAATAGAAGATGCGGCCGAAGCTTTCATGTCTAAGTACAAAGGGAAACATCTTGGTAGATTTGGGAAGACCGGGTGTTTCTCTTTTTCGCCTAACAAGATAATCACAACAGGACAGGGTGGAATCATCGTTACTGATGATGATGAATTACATGTTCGACTACGCGAATTAAAAGATCAAGGGCGGCCTGTCAGAGGGACAGGTGGGGACGATATTCACCACAGCAGGGGATACAATTTCAAGTTTACCAACCTGCAGGCCGCTCTCGGGCTGGGACAGTTAACCTATCTGGATGAGAGGATGAAGCGGTTAGTTAAAACGCACGAAATATATGCTGATCGCCTTTCTGAGCTGGACGGTATAGAAGTATTGCTTTTTGATACTGGTGAAGAAGAACTACCACTCTGGACGGATGTTCTCATTGAAAACAGGGAAAAATTTATTGATCATCTAAAATCACTAGCCATTGATTGTAGAAAGTTCTGGCATCCTATACACACGCAGAAACCGTATAAGTTGTCTAATAATAACTTTCCGAATTCAACACATCTAGCTTCCAAAGCACTATGGCTTCCTTCTGCATATACGCTTGTAGAAGATGACATAAACTATGTATGTGACGGGATAAAAAGCTATTTCAATGATTCATAAGCTTCTGTCCGAGTAATAGCACTTCAATGAAAGATAGTTATAAACTTTCGATTATTCTTCCTGTATTCAATGAAAAAGATAGCCTGCGTATTATGGTAAAGATACTTGAGGCTACACTCGATTTCCCCAACGAGATTCTGGTTGTGTATGATGATGCAATGGATAATTCCATTGATGCGGCGAAGGAAATGCAAAAAATCTTTTCCAATATAAAGCTGGTACATAATAATACCGGGCGGGGTGTTCAGAATGCAGTGAAGAAAGGGATTGAAGCATCCACAAGTGATATAATCCTTATAACCGCTGTCGACGAGGTATTTCCCATTATGGCAATCAAGGATATGCTGGAGTTAATAGAGGAACAAGGTTGTGATTTTGTCAGCGGTACTAGATATGCCTTGGGCGGGAAAAGGCTTGGGGGTTCATTTGTTGGAGGCTTGTTATCTCGTGTTGCAAATAGGATATTTAGATTAATTACAGGACTTGTTTTGACTGATGCTACAACTGGTATTAAAATGATTAGAAAATCTGCTATAAAAAGATTAGTGATTGAATCAAACCCCGTAGGGTGGGCCTTTGCCTTTGAGCTTTCTATCAAAGCGCAATTGGAGGGTATGAAGTTAGGCGAAATTCCTCTGACTTCCATTGATCGTTTGTTTGGTGGGAGTTCAACCTTTAAATTGGGGTCGTGGCTAAAGGAGTATTTGAGGTGGTTTTGGTGGGGTGTAAGAAGGGTATCACGATTTAATAGAAAGCAAAAAAGGGTTGTCACACTGCAGAAGTATTTGAGCTCATGATAATTTTTAATGAAGAGTAAAAAGAAATATTTGATTACAGGTGGTTCTGGCTTTATCGGGAGTGCACTTGTAAAGAGATTGGTTGAAGAAGGTAATAATGTTCGTGTCTTTGATAATAATTCCAGGGGGAACCTCAGACGTATTAATGATATTATAGAGAATATTGAGTTTATTAAAGGTGACATCAGAAATAAGGAAATAGTTGAAGAGGCATGCAAAGGAATTGATTGTTGCTGTCACCTGGCTTACGTGAACGGCACAGAATATTTTTATAAAATGCCTGAATTCGTCTTGGACGTTGCGATCAAAGGTGTGATGAATGTGCTTGACGGGTGTATACTTCATAATGTCCCAGAATTAATCATGGCTTCCAGCTCCGAAGTCTATCAGAATGCGTCTACTGTTCCAACGGATGAAAACGTTTCTCTCGTTGTTCCCGATGTATTCAATCCTCGTTATTCTTACGGTGGTGGTAAGATCCTCAGCGAACTGGTGGCTGTCAACTATGGGAAAAAACATTTTAATCATGTAGTCATTTTTCGTCCTCATAACGTTTATGGGCCGGATATGGGTTGGGAGCATGTGATTCCACAGTTTGTGTTAAGGATGAACGACCTATGCAGGGCAACAAGCGGTATAGTCAAATTTCCGATTCAAGGGACGGGAAAAGAAACACGGGCGTTTGTTTATATTGACGATTTTACAAATGGGTTAATGAAAGTAATTGAGCAAGGTGAGCATTTAAATGTTTATCATATAGGGACAAATGAAGAAGTTTCAATAGAACAGTTGGCTAAAGAGGTTGCAGTGCGCTTTGAACGTGAGATTAAGATTCTTCCTGGTGTTCCCATGAAGGGAAGTGCCTTGCGGAGATGTCCTGATATTTCAAAGTTAAGAAAACTCGGTTATGAGCCAAAGGTTGAAATTAAGGATGGATTAAGGTTGACTACCGAATGGTATATTGAGAACTCAAATTTAAAGCCTTAAACGAAAGGATCACCTCATGGCAAATGAAGGTAAAACATTTAATACTGGTACATCTACTGTAACTAAAAGTTGTCAGATATCTGGTTCAACAAATTTAATATCAGTTATGTTTTTGGGATATTTACCACCTGTAAACAAATTAAATACTATAGGGCAGAGGCCAAAAGAACAAGCAAGTTACCCGGCAGAACTGCTGTACTGCCCCGATTCTCATTTGGTACAGTTAGGGCTAACGGTGGATCCAAAGATTTTGTTTCCAGCTGAATATCCATATACCAGTAGCACTACTAAAATTTTAAGAGATAATTTTAAGGAGCTGTATGATGAGGTTTCCCATTTGTATAGAATTAACCCTGAGGACTTAGTTGTTGATATCGGTTCTAATGATGGCAATCTATTGAGTAATTTTAAAGATAATCATAGGGTACTAGGGATTACTCCGGAAGAGATCGGGGCTCAGGCTATTGAAAAAGGAATTCCCACTGTTATTGATTATTTCACAGAAAATGTGGTAGAGCAGGTATTAAATGTTTATGGCAAGGCAAAGATAATTACGGCAACAAATGTTTTTGCTCACATTGAGAATGTGAATGAAGTAGTAAGTATGATTCTAAAGCTTCTTGAAGATGACGGTATTTTCATTTCTGAATCTCATTACCTTCTCTCTTTAATAGAAACACTTCAATATGATACTATCTACCATGAGCATTTGAGATATTACTCGCTGACAAGTTTGAAGTATTTGTTTGATAGGCATGGGATTGATATTATTTATGCGAAAAGAATTCCAACGCATGGTGGTTCAATCAGGGTGTATGCAGCCAGAAAGGGAGTATATACTGTAACGGATAATGTTGAAGAAATCCTGTTAGAAGAAAAAGAAAAAATCAATTCTGTAGATAGTTTAATCGAATTCAGAAACAAAGTGGTCTTGTCTAAGCTTCAGCTTTATTCGCTTTTACTAGAGATAAAAGACAAGGGAGAGAGAGTTTATGGTATAAGCGCGCCGTCAAGAGCAAGCACTTTGATTAATTATGTGGGGCTGGATGATGGTATAATTGACTGTGTATTAGAGATAAAAGATTCCTACAAAATTGGCAGCTATATACCAGGCACAATTATTCCTATATTAGAAGAAAGCTTGCTTTTTGATGATCAACCTGAATATGCAATAATATTCTCATGGCACATCGCGGATGAATTGATACCCAAGCTCAAACAGAAAGGCTATAAAGGAAAATTTATTATTCCATTGCCTGTTCCGAAGATAGTGTAATGATTGTCTCATTAACTTAGTACAAACATTGTGATAGTAAAAAATAAAGACAGAGTAGTAACGGGTATCCTTAATAGTATTCTTGGTAGCTGGTATTATGTGTTATTAGCACTTTTTGCTGTAAACCTTCCTTTGATGATTCTTACCTGGAACACTGGAAATTTCAGTGATGATTATCAATATTTAAATCTATTCTTTACGAAACAGGCAATTTCTCCAATGTCAAGGGATATATTGGATATATTGGAGCCGACAACAGATGGCCATTTTGTTCCTGTTTGGAGATTAATAAATATAGCAATAACTCACATTCATTCTTCGCCTCAGTTTTTTCACTTTGTAATTCTGCTTTTTCATATTGGGACGGCTTACATGGTCTTTGTAATTGTTGAGTATACACACAAAGATAGGAAGCTTGCTCTCCTATCGGGTGTTTTGTATTTATTAAGTTATTGTGTATGCTTTAAGGCATTGGCATGGAACTGTTTTCATGCTCACGTTACAAATACGTTTACTGGTGTAGTTGCTCTTTTTTTTACTTTACTATATTTTAAACATAAGAAACGAATCCATTTATTATATATATTTCTATTTGTTTTGCTAACTATACTAAATTCTGAGAGTGGGTTTGGCTGGCCTGTTATTATAGGAGTTTTTGCATTGCTTGAAGTACTAAGAAGGAAAATTAGACTTCAGGAGGGATTGGGCTTAATTTTGATAATGATGATGGCTATTGGTGTATATGGATTTGGTACTTATTGTTTCATGGGTAAGGCTTTTCCGATTTTTTTTAATAGAGCTCAAAACACAGACAATCTAAAAGAAAAATTAATTGACATGCGTAAGCAAGATCCTGACTATGAAGGTCATGTAGCAGATGATTCGAATGGCAAAAAAACCTTGCTGACAAATGAAATGAGATCAACCTATGCACCCAGAACAATGTCTGTTTTAGTGATTAGGACTGGGGATTTGATGATGAGGATTGTTAACCTTTCAATAGTAGAATCAAGATTCAGGACGTATTTCAAATCATATATGCAAGATAACTTGACGACGGTGCAGGAAAGGTGGTTATTCAAACAGAAAATAAAGCGAATTGCAAAATACGTATTTGTCGTTATCGGTGTGTCAGTTTTAATAACTATTCCTTTTTTAATCTATTTTGTTGTTAAAAATATTAGAGTAGAGACATATCCGTATTTATGTACTTTTCTTGCTTTGTTTATTGTGTTTGTGTTTGTTTTTAACAGAATTGACATTGCGAACTCAATAGCAATATTCAGCAGTGTTTTCCTGGCGGATGTTATTGTTAGACTGGTAGGTAGAGGAAAATATTTTAAGAAGATAGGTTTAGTGTTACTGACTTTTTTGTTATTTATGGCTTCAGTGAATATATTGAACGGATTTAATGATGTTTATCAAGCATCATTTCAACCTAAAAAGAATCTGCGTCTGCACCATAGAGTTTATCAAGATATTAATCGTACTATCGGGCATTATACTGAGAATGCTATAATTTTTCATCCTTTCGTAAAGAATCAATATTGGATCTGGGGTGGTGATTTAACATCTCTGAATATTCCCATGTTTCAAGAAGAATTTGTGAAGACAGAACTTGCGAAAGAATACTCGGGCCAGTCATGGAATGACTTTTCTGAAGATCTGACTTACAAAGCAAACAAAATTAGGACAGTTACTGTTAATTCTGAAGCCGAGGCGGCAAAATATGTTATTGATAATTTCAAGGCAGATGAGGTGATAGACCATATATATGTGGATAAAGGCCTTGATGTAAAAAGACTTCAGTTTAAATATTAAATTACAAAGGTTTTGGCGGATTGACAGAACGTTTAAGTTAGAAAGCAGTTAAAGAAGGCTGAATTATATTTTATAGTTAGTATGAGGTATGGTTGTACGCCCTTCACTTTGCTTGCTGACAGAGCCAACACTTCCATGTGGTGGTCAAGCTAATCCTAAGACCAAACACCAAACACTTGTGGCTATCCAGTTGTAGATTAATTTATAGTACATAAACTATTTCTGAAAAAGCAGACACTGTACATATAATGAGTATGTATGCAGATATACATAAAATGCTAATTAACATGATAGTTAGCAGATTGTGGAGACGAATTGATGTACTTTGAAAGACTGACATTCCCGGCTTTTATAAAGTCGTTATCTTACATACTAAATGAGAATAGGTCTGAAAAAGATAAAATAGAGTTGTTTTATTTTGAGGCTTCAAAGATATGTGTGGCCTTTATTAATGTTATAAGTCTTTTATTCTCTATCAGCTTTAAAAGAATGGATTTTAAATTTGATGAGATTACGGATGACAACGGGACAAATATGGGATGGAGGATACTGTTTGAAGATTTGCAAGTTGCACTTCAGGAAGTTATTAAGAGTGATGCATACTCGGACCTATTGCCTGATGATATTAATAATGGATGTGTGTCTGCATTTATAAAGAAAAATATTGGAACTACACATTCTACAGGTGAAAGATTTGAGACTAAAACATTGTGGGATATTCTGTTTCTGGTTCAAGTTGTATCACAGCATATGCGTAATGAATGTCAAAATAAACACAGTATATTATTTATAGAAAGAAGATGCTGGATGTTTGCACTTTCATCATATTCAAAACCTCTTGGTATATCTATAGCACCGATAAGTTATACATTTAACTTGAAGCCGACTTTATCTTCAATAAAAGATAGATTACGTGGAAATCCGTTTGCTTCCAAAATTGTGCATTATAAAAAAG
>Ga0187833_10002114_pt1 | contig 21727 bp, 26 predicted proteins | sample ETNtaG_37_FD_167968 | JGI IMG/M metagenome (GOLD analysis project Ga0187833, IMG submission 167968) | Marine microbial and viral communities from oxygen minimum zone, Eastern Pacific Ocean - ETNP2014_SV_400_PacBio MetaG (Illumina Assembly) | ecosystem: Environmental > Aquatic > Marine > Hypoxic...
GCTTTATATAAAGCATCAGCAAAACTTCCAATTAAAACAAAATTTATAAAAAGATAATTTATGAAACTTAAAGAAATAAATAAACTTACAAAAGATCAATTGCACAAAAATCATGAAAAATTTAAAAAAGATTTATTTAACTTAAGGTTTAGAAAAATTAATGGACAGTTAACAAATCCATCAAAATTTAGAGAGACAAAAAAAACAATAGCAAGAATTAGTACATTAATTAATAAAAAATAATATGCCAAAGAAAATATTAAAAGGAAAAGTGATTAGTGATAAAAATAAAAAAACTATAGTTGTGCTGGTAGAGAGAAAATATCAACATCCTTTTTTGAAAAAAATTGTTAGAAATAAAAAAAAATATCATGCCCATGATGAAAAAAATAAGTTTAAAATTGGTGATACTGTACATATTGAAGAGTCAAAACCCTATTCTAAAAATAAAAAATTCAAAGTATTAGAGGAAAGTAAATGATTCAAGTTCAAACAGAATTATTAGTGGCTGATAATACAGGAGCAAAAAGAATCGAATGCATCAAGGTTTTAGGTGGTTCAAAGAGAAGATATGCTTCAATTGGGGACACAATTGTAGTTAGCATTAAGGAAGCTATTCCAAGAGGTAAAGTAAAGAAAGGTTCAGTATACAAAGCTGTAATAGTAAGAACCAAACAAGGTATTTTTAGAAACGACGGTTCAAAGGTAAAATTTGACAATAATGCAGCAGTGTTAACTGATGAAAAGGGCGAACCATTAGGAACACGAATTTTTGGCCCGGTAACGAGAGAACTGAGATCCAAAGGTCAAATGAAAATAATTTCATTAGCACCAGAGGTTTTATAATTTATGAATTTAAAAAAGGGAAATTTAGTAAAAGTGCTAACAGGTAAGGATAAAAATAAGTCAGGAGAAATTATTGAAGTAATAAATAGATTAAATAAAGCAAAAGTTAAAGGCATAAATATTGTTAAAAAACATTTAAAAACAACAAAAGAAAAAAAGGGAGGAATTATTTCTAAAGAAAATTTTATTCATTTATCAAATTTAAAGAGAATAGAGGATAAAAAAAACAAAACTGAAATAAAAAAAGGAATTAATAAAAAATGAATCCAAGATTAAAAGAGTTATATTATTCTAAAATACAAACTGATTTGGCAAAAAAGCTTTCCTTAAGGAATAAATTAATGAGCCCAAAATTGAAAAAAGTTGTTATCAATATGGGATTAGGCACAGATGGAAATGATAAAAAAATTTTGAAATCTTATTCAGATGATATTGCTATGATAACTGGACAAAAACCGATTGTTACGAAATTTAAAAAATCCATATCAAACTTTAAGACAAGAAAAAACACAGATGCTGGCTTAAAAGTAACTCTAAGAAAAAACAAAATGTATGAATTTATTGATAGACTCGTTAATATTGCCCTTCCAAGAATAAAAGATTTTGGAGGCTTGAGCTCACAAAGTTTTGACAAATTTGGTAATTATACCCTTGGGATTAAAGAGCATGTTGTTTTTCCAGAAGTAAATTTTGATAAAGTTGAAAAAATACGTGGTTTAGATATTACCATTGTAACTCATGGTACTAATAATGATCATAATTTGGCTTTATTAGAGAGATTTAATTTTCCCTTTAACAAAGAAAATAAAAATTGATTTTAAAAAATATATGGCAAAAAAAAGTTCAGTAAATAGAAATAAAAAAAGAATTGCATTGAATTTGAAATTTGCAAATAAAAGAAGAAAACTAAAAGAAATAATTATGAACAAGAAAATAAGTTTAGAAGAAAGATTTAAAGCTCAAATGAAATTGTCAAAATTGCCAAGAAATTCATCTAAAATTAGAGTTAAAAATAGATGTGAAATTACCGGAAGATCACATGGAGTTTATAGAAAATTAAGAATTTCAAGAATAAGTTTGAGACAACTAACTTTAGAGGGAAAAATCCCTGGAATGATAAAGTCAAGTTGGTAAGAAAGAAAGGAATACATGAGTTTTACAGATCCTATAGGTGATATGATAACTAGAATTCGGAATGGTCAAATGAGATCGCATATTAAAATTGAAATGCCCGCATCATCATTTAAAGGTAAAATTTTAGAAATACTTAAAAAAGAAGGTTTTATTTTGAATTATTCACTGGACCAAACTAATGAAAATAAAACAAAATTTTCAATTAATTTAAAATATAATTTGGGTTCACCAGTGATAAATAATATTGAAAGAATTTCTAGACCAGGAAGAAGATTTTATTCAAGCGCTCAAAGTATTCCAAAAATACAAAATGGTTTAGGTATAGCGATTATTTCTACTTCCAAAGGAATAATGACTGATACAGAAGCAAGAAAAGCTAAAGTTGGTGGTGAAATTATTTGTAAGGTATTTTAATGTCAAAAATTGGTAAAAAAAAAATTTTAATTCCAAAAGAAGTCAATTTGTCAATTAATGGTGGCAGCATTGATGTAAAAGGACCTTTAGGTAGCAAGAAAATAAATCTAAATACAAAACTCTTTGAAGTAAAGATTAGTAAAAACAACGAATTATCAATTAAACCCAAAAGTAAAAATGATGATATTAAAAAAATGTGGGGTATGAATCGGAGCCTTTTAAATAATACTGTTATTGGAGTTAATAAGGGTTTCGTGAAAACTTTAGAAATGACTGGAGTTGGTTACAAAGCTGCTATAAAAGACAACAGCTTGAACTTACAACTTGGTTATAGTCATGGCACAGATTTCGATATTCCAAAAGATGTAAAAATTAGTGTAGAAAAACAAACAATAATTAATATTAGCGGTTTAGATAAACAGCTGGTTGGTACGGTAGCATCAAAAATAAAATCACTTCGACCTTCCGAGCCCTATAAAGGCAAGGGAATTAAAGAAAAAGGAGAGTACATACTACGCAAAGAAGGTAAAAAGAAATAAAAAATGAAATTAGATAAAATAATACAAAAAAAAATGAGAATAAGAAATAAATTAAAAAAATCTAATATAAATAATAGATTAAGATTAAGCGTTAACAGATCTTATAAAAATATTTCTGCTCAAATAATAGATGATATAAATAATAAAACTATAGTTAGCGCATCCTCGGTAGAAAAAGGTATTAAGAAAATTGCTATAACAAAAAAATCGGATTTGTCATTATTTGTTGGTGAAGCACTTGCAAAAAGAGCAAATATAAAAAATATAACCAAGGTATATTTTGATAGAGGTCACTATAAGTATCATGGAAGAGTTAAATTATTGACAGATGCTTTAAGAAAAAATGGTTTGGAATTTTAACAAATGCAAAATGATGAATTAAAAGAAAAACTAATTTATATAAATCGTATTACAAAAGTAGTTAAAGGAGGAAGAAGATTCGCCTTTTCAGCTCTTGTGGTGGCTGGGAACCAATCTGGTAAGTTGGGGGTTGCCCACGCTAAAGCGAAGCAGGTTACGGATGCAATTAAAAAAGCCACAGATTTAGCTAAAAGAAAATTAATTCATATTCCACTTAAGGAAGGAAGAACGTTACATCATGATATTTTGGCAAAAGAAGGGTCGGGAAAAGTGCTTTTAAGGTCGGCTCCTAAAGGAACAGGAATTATAGCAAGTGGAGCAATAAGAGCAGTATGTGAGGTCGTGGGAATAAAAGACATTGTGGCTAAATCATTGGGTTCACCAAATTCTCATAATGTAGTTAGAGCTTGCATGAAGGGCTTATCGAATCAACTTTCACCAAAAGATATTTTTTATTTACGTGGTAAAAAAAAATCTGAAATAACTGAGAATAAAATATAAATGTATCTGAATTCATTAAATTACAAAGTTAAGACTAAAAAAATTAGACTGGGTAGAGGTATAGGATCTGGAAAAGGTAAAACATCAGGTCGAGGACACAAAGGTCAGAAAGCTCGTTCAGGGATAGCAATAAAAAGCTTTGAAGGTGGGCAAATGCCTTTATATAGACGGCTTCCTAAGAGGGGTTTTAAAATAATTAAAAAAAATAATATTGCAATAATAAATCTTCAACAATTACAAGAATTTATTTCTAAAGGAAAATTAAATAATAAAATTCTTATTAATTTAAGTGAACTTAAAAAAAAAAAGATTTTGAAGAATAAAATTAATAAAATAAAAATATTGGGCAACGGCGACATCAAAGATAAAATTAATCTTGAGATTGATTTTATTTCGAAATCTGCAAAAGAAAAAATTGAAAAAAAAGGTGGATCAATAAAATTAAAAACAAAATAAATTTTAAGAAAGATATTATCAATGATTGGTACCCCTTCCCAAACTAGTGACTTAAAGAATCGTATCTTTTTTACTATTATAATATTATCAATTTATAGATTGGGTACATTTATACCAATTCCGGGTATAGACCCACAATCGTTACAAGAACTTATGAGTTCTAATCAGAGAGGTTTATTGGGAATGTTCAACGTGTTTGCAGGAGGGGCTATTGCCCGTATGGCTCTTTTTGCGCTTGGAATTATGCCATATATTTCCTCTTCTATTATTGTGCAATTATTGACAGGAGTTTCCGATTATTTCAAAAATCTTAAAAACCAAGGTGAAATGGGAAGGAAAAAGATTACCCAAATCACCAGATATGGGACGGTTTTATTGGCTACTGTTCAAGGTTATGGATTGTCAGTTGGATTAGAGTCAGCGGAAAATTTGGTAATTAATCCTGGAATGTTTTTTAGAATTAGCACGGTAATAACGATAGTAGCTAGCACTATGTTTTTAATGTGGTTAGGTGAACAAATTACTCAAAGAGGAATTGGTAATGGAATTTCGTTAATTATATTTTCTGGTATTGTAGCGGAAATTCCAAGAGCTCTTGTAACAACTTTTGAACTAGGTAGAACAGGTGCAGTTTCATCAATAATGATAATTTCTATATTCCTATTATTGATTTGTACAATTATTTTTATTGTTTTTATGGAAAGAGCCTTAAGAAAAATATTGATTAATTATCCAAGGAGGCAAATGGGAAGCAAAATGTATGGAGGTGAATCATCCCATTTACCTTTAAAAATTAATTCTGCTGGAGTAATACCTGCAATTTTTGCATCTGCTTTATTGTTGTTACCAATTACATTTTCAAATTTTACTTTTTCTCAAAATGAAATATTTTTAAATATATCTGCTCTTTTTTCACAGGGTAAGCCCCTCTATATGATTTTGTATGGATCTGGAATTATATTTTTTACCTTTTTTTATACTTCAATAGTTTTTAATCCATATGAAACCGCTGACAACTTAAGAAAATATGGTGGCTATATACCGGGAATTAGACCGGGTGAAAGTACAGCTTTATATATAGATAATATCTTAACCAAACTAACAACTATTGGAGCTTTATATTTAGCATTAGTATGTTTAATGCCAGAATTCTTAATAGCTAAATATCCAATTCCGTTTTATTTAGGCGGTACATCGATATTGATTGTTGTAATTGTAGCAATGGATACGGTAACTCAAGTCCAAACTAGATTAATGAGTAGTCAATATCAAAATTTAATTAAAAAATCTAAATTTGGAAATTAATGAATCTAGTAATGTTCGGCCCCCCAGGAGCGGGAAAGGGTACACAATCAAATAATATAATTAATAATTTTGATTTAAAGCAAGTGTCAACCGGCGATTTATTAAGAAATGAAATTAAAAATCAAACAGATCTGGGTAAAAAAATTGAATCGATAATAAACAACGGTCAACTTGTGTCCGATAACGTAGTTAACACATTAATTAGAAAAATTATTTCAGATCCTAAAAATTTTAATAGACTAATATTTGATGGATATCCAAGAACTATATCGCAAGCTTATAGTTTAGAAAAATTATTAAAAGAATTTAATCAGAAAATTTCAATTGTGTTTTACTTATTCGTTGACAAGGACATTGTTTCAAAAAGAATAAATGGAAGAGTTATTTGTACTAAGTGTTCTAGAATATTTAATGTTTACCTCGATCCAGCAAATTCAATAAATCATAAGTGTGAAAAGAAATATCTAGTAAAAAGGACCGATGATAATTCTAAAACTATTTTAAATAGATACGAAACTTATGTCGCAAAAACAAAACCTATACTAGATTATTACAATAAAAAGAAACTTCTCTTTGAGATTGATGGAAACCAAAAAATTGTTGAAATTTACAATAAAATAAAGGGATTTTTGGAAAATATAAGAGATTGACATTATGTTTCCTTTTTATATAAGTTGCTTTGAAAAAATCTAACATCTTTAATTTATGGCTCGTATAGCAGGTATCAATATCCCTCAAAATAAAATAGTTCGTGTTGGCTTAACTTATATTTATGGGATTGGAAATAAACACTCCCAAAAAATTTGTAAAAACTTAAATATTCCATCTAGCAAAAGAGTAAATCAACTTACTGATGATGAAATTTTAAAAATTAGAGAATATATTGATAAAAACTTCGACGTGGAAGGTGAATTAAGAAGAGAAACTTCATTAAATATAAAAAGATTGATTGACTTGGCTACATATAGGGGATCAAGACATAAAAAAAAACTTCCAGTTAGAGGCCAACGTACACGCTGTAATGCCCGAACCAGAAAAGGTAAAGCAATAGCGATAGCTGGAAAAAAAATAACTCCATTGAAAAAATAATATATGCAAGATAAAAAAAAAAAAGATTCAATAAAAATTGATACAAAAAAGCTTGACACAAAAGATTCCAGTTCTACAGAAAAGAAAAAGTCTAGTTTTTCAAGAAAAAAAAGAATTAAAAAATATGTTACAACTGGAATTGCTTATGTAAAGTCAACATTTAACAATACTATTATTTCAATTGCAGATGCTCATGGCAATGTAGTTGCGTGGTCTTCTGCAGGAAAGAAAGGATTTAAGGGATCTAGAAAATCAACCCCATATGCTGCCCAAATTGCGGCAGATGAAGTGGGAACAAAAGCCTTAGAACTTGGAATAAAGATTTTATCTGTTGAAGTTAAAGGCCCAGGCTCTGGTAGAGAAACGGCTTTAAGAGCATTGCAAGCCAAAGGTTTTAAAATAACCTCAATCAAAGATGCAACTCCATTAGCGCACAATGGATCAAGACCACCAAAAAGAAGGAGAGTATAAATGGAAAAAATACAAAATATAGCAAATGATAAAAATTGGAAAGCATTGATTAAACCATCGAAAGTAGATGTTAAAACTCATGACAATAAATCGATAGCTACAATTACAGCTGAGCCTTTAGAAAAAGGTTATGGTATGACAATTGGAAATTCTCTAAGAAGAATAATGCTTTCATCTATAAGAGGTTCTGCTGTAACCGCCATACAAATAGACGGAGTGTTGCATGAATTTTCATCAATCAAAGGTGTTAGAGAAGATGTAACTGATATAGTTTTAAATGTTAAATCACTAGCGTTAAAATCTCATTCTGATGGACCAAAAAAATTAATTTTAGACGCCTCAGGGCCAGGTGAAATAAAAGCAAATAAAATATTAGAGAATCCCGATATTGAAATCTTAAACCCAGATTTCACAATTTGTAATCTTGATGAGGGAACAAAATTTCATATGGAATTAACTGTTAATTCAGGAAAAGGATATGTTCCAGCAAATTTAAATAAAATAACAGATCCACCGTTAGGATTGATCGCAATAGACTCTTTGTTTAGTCCTGTAAAAAAAGTATCTTATTCAGTAAGCACAGCTCGTGAAGGCAAAGCTTTAGACTATGATAAATTAACGTTAGAAATTGAAACTAACGGATCTATAGCTGCAGATGATGCGTTAGCATATGCAGCAAGAATTTTTCAAGATCAACTGTCAATGTTTATTAATTTTGACGAACCAAAAGAGGTTATACCCCAACAAAAACCAGCTGAGCCAGAATTTAATAAAAACTTACTCAAAAAAGTCGATGAACTAGAGCTATCAGTTCGATCTATGAATTGTTTAAAAAATGATAATATAATTTATATTGGTGATTTGGTTCAAAAAACAGAAAGCGAAATGTTAAGAACCCCTAATTTTGGAAGAAAATCGCTTAATGAAATAAAAGAAGTATTAGGTAGCATGTCTTTATATTTAGGCATGGAAATTCCTAACTGGCCTCCTGAAAATATTGCTGAATTATCACAAAAATTAGAAGAAAATATTTAAATTAAAATGAGGCATGCCCTACATCATAAGAAATTAAATAGAACTTCTGAGCATAGAAAAAGTTTAATTAAAAACATGCTAAATTCACTAATAAAATACGAACAAATAACAACAACGTTACCTAAGGCAAAGGTATTAAAACCGCAAATAGATAAAGTTATTACACTGGGTAAGAAGGATAGTTTAGCAAATATGAAAAACTTATTTTCAAAACTGCAGGATAAGATAAATACTAGAAAAGTTACTAACGTTTTGTCAAAAAGATATCTAAATAGAAAAGGCGGTTATTCAAGAATAATTAAAGCTGGATTCAGATATGGTGATAGAGCACCTTTGGCTATTATTGAATTAGTTGATCGGGATATAAATGCTAAAAAGATAGATATAAAGAAAAAAACTAAAGAAAGCAAGTCAGAAACTACTCCTGAAAATACCAAAGAAATAAAAAAATAATTTTTTATTATTTAAAATAAAAAATTCAATTAAATTTATTTAAATGGATAAGATTTTTCTAGTTAAAAAAGATTTTGTTAATTCAAGAATTGATAGATGGATTAGAAGAAATATCCGTCAAGTTCCTCAAAGTCTCATAGAAAAAAATTTGAGAAATAAAAATGTTACAATTAACAAAGTAAAAGTGAAAAGTTCATATAAACTTAAAATAGATGATAAAATTTACTTAAATAATTTTAATCCAACCTTTAGTTACCATTTAAATAAGAAAAAAAAATATATACCTAGCAAAAGAGATATAAAAGATAGCGAAGCTCTCATAGTAGAGAATAATGATAACTTTTGTGTGATTAATAAACCTTATGGTTTGGCTGTCCAGGGCGGCAGTAAGATTAAAAAAAATTTAGTTGATTTGATTACAGAAAACAAAATTTTTCAAAAATCCAAACCTTTTATTGTTCACAGAATAGATAAAGAGACATCAGGAATTCTTATTATTGCTAAAAACAGAAAGTATGCTCAGCTATTTACTTCATTATTTAGAATTAGAAAAATTCATAAATCTTATTTGTCTATTTGTCATGGTGAAATGGAAAAAGTTAAAGGTATATTTGCCGATAATTTAATTCGTTATGATAAGGATAGAAAAATATCTGAACGTGCTATCACTAATTATAAAGTTTTAGATAAAAATAGCAATTCTACGTTGCTTATTTTAAATCCGATAACAGGCAGAAAACATCAGATTAGAAAGCAATTATTTTCAATTGGATATCCTGTTATTGGTGATTCAAAATATAATTCTCCCGAAAACAAAATAAATAAAAATAATATTCTCATGTTACATGCCTACTCTATAAAATTTATGATCAATGAAAAAAAATATAAATATACCGTTAATATACCAGATTATTTTAAAAAAATGTTACTAAAAAAAAGATTAACTTTATTTAAAAACCCTTAAAAAATTATTAATTATTTTTTGATTTATATAATTGTAGTTATTTTTTTTTATTGAACAAAGATTAGTTATTCCTTTACTGTATATGCCACAGGGAACTATATTTTTATAAACTTCAAGGTTGTTAGAAATATTTATGGAAAAGCCATGGAATGCAATCCACCTTTTAACTTTAATTCCAATTGAGGCCACTTTTTTTGCCTTGCCATTAATGTTTACCCAAATACCAATATTTTTTTTGTCACTAAATGATTTGATTCCATATTCTTTTAAAATTTTAATTATGCAATTTTCAACGTGTTTTATTAGTTTTCTAATATCTTTTCCCCTTTCATTAAGATTTAATACAAAATAAACAATTTTTTGACCTGGCCCGTGATGAGTAATTTTTCCACCCCTTGATGTTTTTGTTACATTAATTGTTTTATTTAATATTTCGTTTTCCTTTGAGCTAGTTCCCGCAGTAAATATTGGCTTATGTTCCAAAATCCATAATAACTCAGGTTTTTTTCTATTTATTATATCCTTTACTCTTTTTTCTAAAAATTTTAGAGCAACATCATAATCTACGCATTTTATGCTTTTTTTGATTTCGATTTTCATTTTAGAATTGTAATTAACAAATATATAAATTAATAGTTCAACAGAATATTTAACACGAATATTATGGCTTTAGTGAAAAAAATAAAGGACAGAAAAGTTAATATAGAATTTAATAAAGAATTTATTAAAGTCATTAACGAAAAAATCAAAAGTCAAGATACAGACTTTTTATCTAAATCATTAAAGGAATTATTACCCGCTGATTCCGCGGATATTATAGAAAATTTAAGTTCGGAAAATAGATCTAAATTAATTGAACTTGAAGGATTTAATATAGTTCCCGAAATATTTGTTGAACTTAACGAATCTATTCAGACTGAAATTTTTTCAATTTTATCAGTAGAGTCTATTGCCAGTTTATTAAAAAAATTGGAATCTGATAATGCACTTAAGATTTTTGAAAATTTGGATAAATCAAAAAAAGAAACTGTTTTAAATAAATTGCCTCCGAAAGATAGATTTTTATTAGAGGAAGGTTTGAGTTATCCCCAGGATACAGCAGCAAGAATTATGCAAAGAGAATTTACTGCTATTCCAAGTAATTGGTCTGTCGGACAAACAATAGATTATTTAAGAGAAAATAAAGATTTACCAGATGATTTTTTGGAAATCTTTATTGTTGATAGTGATTTTAAACCAATTGGAACAGTTCCCTCATCAAAAGTACTAAGAACGGCAAGAGAAAGTAAAATGAACTTAATTATGAGAGAAATGCAAGTTTTGATTCCAGTTAATATGGATCAAGAAGAGGTGGGTCATACATTTGAAAATTATAACCTTACTTCTGCTGGAGTCGTAGATAAAAATAATAAATTAGTCGGAATGATTACTAGTGATGATATTTTAACTGTTGTAAAGGAAGAGGCAGAAGAAGACATTCTTAGGCTTGCTGGAGTGGGAGATGAAGAGATTACGGACAGTATTTTGAGAAAGACAAAGAGAAGATTTAATTGGTTACTATTAAATTTGCTTACAGCTTTGTTAGCGACCTGGGTAATAAGCAAATTTGGAGCTACAATAGAACAAATGATTGCTTTAGCTTTTTTGATGCCGATAGTAGCCTCAATGGGCGGCAATGCTGGTATGCAAACTTTAGCTGTTACAGTAAGAGCTATTGCTACTAAGGAACTTTCTTCAGAAAATTTTACCAAAATAGTATCAAAAGAATTTGTGATTGGAATTTTAAATGGAATAATATTTGCAATAATTACTGGAATTATAGTTCAACTATGGTTTAGAGAAATTAATTTAACAATTATAATTGCCGCTTCTATGATACTAAATATGATCGTTGCAGGTCTATTTGGAATTTTGGTTCCAGTCTCGCTTAAGAAATTTGATATTGATCCCGCTATTGCTTCCAGCGTTTTTGTAACAACTATTACAGACGTGATAGGATTTTTATCCTTTTTGGGTATAGGGGCTTATTTTTTTTACAGCTAAATATTATCTATCAACCTTGTGGAGCCAATATAGTAGGCGACAAACAATTTGTATTTTTTACTTTTTTTAAATGGTCTAGTTTGTTTATTAATGTCAATAAGCTTCAGATAATCAATTTTTTTAACACCAAATTGAAATATTTCATTTTTAATCTTTTTTAAAATATTTTTTTTCATAATTAATAATTTTTTGTTTTTATAGAGTAATTTATAAACTCTAGATGCTATGATAAAATCATTTCTTGAAAGCAAAAAATTTCTAGAAGAACAAGCAACACCATTTTTTTCTCTGATAGTTTTGCATCCAACAATTTTTGTCTTAATTTGATTTTTATTTATAAATTCTTCAATAATTTTTAATTGCTGAATATCTTTTTCTCCTAAGAAAATTTTGTTTGGCTTAATTATTTTTATAAATCTATCAATTACATCAACCACTGATTCAAAGTGCCCAGGTCTAGACTTTCCGCATAATTTTTTATTAAAGGAACTAATTTTAATATTTTTATTGTAGCCAAATGGATATATTTGTTTCGTTGTTGGTAAATATAGATAATCAATTTTACATTTTTTAAGTATTGATATGTCTTTTTTAAAATTTTTTGGGTATTTTTTGTAGTCTGCAATTTCATTAAATTGAGGCTTGTTGATAAATATAGAAACAATTGTTTTTTTACATAGAGAGATACTTTTTTTTATTATGTATATATGTGCCTTGTGTATGGCACCCATAGTTGGAACAAAACCTAAATCTTTTTCTCCCTTTAATATTCGAATAAGTTTTTTTTTGCTAATAATTATTTTCATTTGTAAATTTTAATTATTATATGTAAAAGATACAAATGATTAAACAGGCAATTATTCCCTTAGCTGGTTTGGGTACAAGATTATTACCTCTTACGAGTGTGATACCAAAAGAGCTTTTGCCGATCAATGGTAAACCAGTATTAGAATATATTTTGGAGGAAGGAATAAACGCTGGTATCAAAGAATTTATTTTCATTATTTCTAGCAAAAAAAAAGAAATTAAAAAATATTTTTATAATGATTCCTTCTATAAAAAAATAATCAAGAAAAAAAATAAAAATAAAAGACTTAAACTGGAATTTGCAAAAATAAGAAAATATAAGAAAATAATTAAATTTGTTTATCAAGATGTGCCTCGCGGCACAGGAGATGCGGTTTTAAAATGTAAAAATTATATTAGGTCGAAGTATTTTTTAATGCTTTTACCAGACGATTTAATAATAAAAAATAACTGTTCTCAATCAATGATCAAATTACACACAAAATATAAATCATCTGTCATTGCATCTAAAAAAGTCAAAAAAAAAGATGTTTCCAGATGGGGTATTTTTGATTTAAAAAAACTTAATAAAAATAGTTTTTTAATTAAAGACGTTATAGAAAAACCCAGTATAAAAAATGCTCCGTCAAACTATGCTATTATTGGTCGATATATATTGCCAAAAGAAATATTTAAAATACTTAAAAATCAAAAACCAAGTCAAAATGGTGAAATTCATATAACTGATGCAATTAAAACTTTGATAAATAAAAAAGAAAAATTCTTCGGACATATTCTTTCTGGCAAATACTTAGATTGTGGTACCATGGCAGGATATATTAATTCATCTATAAAAATTTCTAAATTATAAATAATGAAAATTTGTGTTATTGGAACGGGTTATGTTGGTCTTGTCACCGGTGTTTGTTTTGCTGATCTTGGAAATACAGTTCATTGTGTTGATACAGATGTTCATAAAATAAAAAAGTTAAATTATGGTTCTGTGCCTATTTTTGAACCGGGTTTAGAAGAAATGGTCAAAAAATGTTACAAAGATAAAAGATTGATTTTTACCACAGATTTGAAAAAATCAGTTTCATACTCTGATATTATATTTGTTTGTGTGGGGACTCCTTCAGTTAAAGAAACCAATTCAGTAAATTTAAAATATGTTTTCAAAGTAGCCAGAGACATAAGTAGATACATAAAGAAATTTAAAATTATAATAATTAAATCAACTATTCCAGTAACTACTGGAGATAAAGTTGAAAAAATTATTAATTCAAAAGTAAGGAGGAAATTATTTGAAGTTGTATCAAATCCTGAGTTTTTAAGAGAGGGTGAGGCAATTCGTGATTTTAGATATCCTGATAGAATTATAATAGGTACAGAAAATAAAAGAATAATCAAAACTTTAGCTAATCTTTACGACCCAATTATTAAAAAGGGAGCAATATATTTTAAGACATCACGTAGGAGTGCTGAATTGATTAAATATGCATCGAATGCTTTTTTGGCTACAAAAATCTCATTCATAAATGAGTTGGCTAATTTGTGTGAAAAAATTGCCATTAATACAGAAGATATAGCAATAGGAATGGGACTTGATAAAAGAATTGGTAGTAGATTTTTAAGAACAGGTCCTGCATATGGTGGGTCTTGTTTTCCAAAAGATACGAAAGCTTTAGTTACTACTGGCGAAAAATTTAATACAAATTTGTCAATAGTTAGGTCCGTTATTAAGTCAAATGAGAACAGGCGATCTTTACTAACAAAAAGAATTTATGAAATTATGTCTAATGAATTAAAAAACAAAATAATCACTTTTTTAGGTGTAACATTTAAAGCAAATACAGACGATATGCGTATGTCATCAAGTTTATCAATGATACCAAATTTGTTAAGAAAAGGTGCTATCGTACGTTATTGTGATCCTTCTGGAAAAAAAAAAGAATTTGAAAAATATAGCAAAGTTAGTTTTTATTCTAATGTAGCAAAAGCCTGCTTGAAAAGTGACTTAATTATTATACACACTGAATGGAACGAATTTAAATCACTTGAATTTAAAAAGATTGTCAAAAAAAATAATTTTAAAATATATGATATGAGAAATTTATATTCTAGTAAATTGATGAAAAAAAATAAAATTAATTATTTTAGTATCGGTAAGTAATCTACTTTAATTCAAATATAGCATCAATTTCAACAGCAGCATCAAGAGGCAATGAATTTGCACTTATCGCAGCTCTTGTGTGTTTACCGTTCTCGCCAAATACCGCAAAAATAAGTTCAGAAGCAGCATTGATAATTTTAGGTTGATCAGTAAATTCGTTTGTTGAGTTAACATATCCTGTCAGTTTAATACAGTTTGCGATATTTTCTAATCTCTCGTTGCATGCTTTTTTAGCCTGAGCAATTATATTAATTGCACATAACTTTGCTGCAGTTTGACCTTGCTCAATAGTTAAATCTTTTTCCAACTTTCCCTTTGTTATTTTTCCATTAGAATCAATCGATATTTGACCGGAAATAAACAATAAATTTGCTGTTTTTTTGTATGCTATATATGCACCTACTGGATCAGGCGCTTTTGGAATTTCTAAATTTAATTTCTTTAAATTTTCGTAAACTGACATGCAATATTCATTAAAAAATTTAAAAATCTTTATTTCTACAAATAAACAGAAGATGACATCGAAAAAATTAATTTTTTCTTATTTTGCCAATTTTTTCTTTCATCTTATCAATTAATGACACTTTAGGTTTATAATCGGGTGTTTCATTAATTTCTTTCTTATCTCCATTTCCCAAATCTTTAAGTGTTTTTGTATTATAGAATTTTCCTAATGCGTTGGGAGATCCATCTTTTTTTTTGAATAATTTTTTAAAACCGCATCCGAGAGCCTTGGGTGATATTTTATATTTGTCGATGCAATCTGTACCTATAGCATCAGCCAATGTTTTTTTTTCTTCAGCATTAACTATGTTAGTACAAAGTAATAATGTTGTTATTAGCATAATAATTTTTTTCATAAATAAGCCTTTTATTTAGTTAAATCACTTAATGATTTTGCTTCGTCATATTTTTTTTTATGCTTTTACAGTCTAATGCCTCTTTAGAGTACAAGTTAGTAGTAGTAAATAGCACTATTGCTAAGAATAATAGAAGCGTTCTCATTAATATTTATTTTTTTTTTTCTTGTTTCTATCATATTCTTTTCTTTTCTCAATCAATATTAAAGCTTCCTCCATAACAATTTCACCGGGGTCTTTTTCTTCAGGAATAGTGGCATTAAGGGATTTATACTTTATATATGGACCAAATTTTCCTTTCATAACCCTTACAGGTTTTTTATCTTCAGGATGCTCACCTAAATCTTTAATTAAAGAAGAGGATACCCTACCAGGCTTAGCTTCAGCTATAAGTGTTATAGCTCTGTTAAGACCTATTGAAAATATTTCTTCGACATTTTCTATTCTTGCAGATTTGTTTTCGCATTTCAGATAGGGGCCAAATCTTCCTGAATTTAAAGTTATTTCTTTCGCATTTTCAGGATTAATCCCCAAACTTTTAGGTAAAGAACATAGAAATCTACTTTTGTCTAAATCAATAGTGTCTATAGATATACCTTTTGGTATAGAAATATTTTTAAATTTACTTTCATTGACTTTTTTACTTTTCCTCTTTTTACTTTTACTTTCTGTTTCTATTAAATTTGAATCAATCTCATATTGTAAATAGGGGCCAAATCTTCCATTTTTTAAATATATGTGTTTTCCATTATCATTCTGTCCGAGAATTTTTGGTTCAGCTAAATTTGATTGTTGTGCAGCTTTTGTTTTTGATAATGGTCGTGTAAATTTACATTCAGGATAATTTGAACATCCTATAAAGGCACCACCTCTAAAACTGTTTTTTAAACTTAATTGTCCACTGCTACACAATTTACATTTTCTATCTATTTTTCCATTTGTGTCTATATCGAATATTAAATCTCCCAAACTATCATTTAGTAAATCTAAAACTTCTCTAGTTCTTTTTTCTTTAACTGTTGAAACATTTTTATTAAAATCATACCAGAATTGATTAAGAACTTTTATCCAATCTTCTTTTCCAGAAGTTATATCGTCTAATTGATTTTCCAATTTAGCCGTAAAGTCATAGTCCACATACTTAGTAAATAATTTTTCTAAAAAAGCAGAAATCAATTTTCCTCTATCAGTAGGAAAAAATCTTTTATTTATAATTTCAGCATATCCTCTATTTGAAATTACAGATATAATACTGGCATAAGTTGATGGTCTACCAATTCCTAATTCCTCTAGTTTCTTTACAAGAGTTGCTTCAGAATATCTCGGAGGTGCTTGAGTAAAATGCTGTTCATCAATAAAATTTTCTAAATTTACTTTACCTTTATTTACATCAGGAAGTATTTTTTCCTTATCATTTTCATTTTCAATTTTGTATAATTTTAAAAAACCATCAAATCTAATAACAGATCCAGTTGCCTTAAATGTATTTGATCCATCTTTAGAAGCTATTACAATTGTTTTTCTATCAAATTTAGCAGACTCCATTTGAGAAGAAAGAGTCCTTGACCAAATTAAATTATATAATTTTAATTGGTCTGAACTTAAGTATTTTATTAACTCTTCAGGAGATCTGTTTACATCCGTTGGTCTTATTGCTTCATGTGCTTCTTGAGCATTTTTAGCTTTTTTTCCAGAATAATTTAAAGGTTGGGCTGGAAGATATTCTTTGCCAAAATTATTTTCAATATAAGTTCTAAAAAGCGAAATAGCTTCTTTTGAAATATTCGTTCCGTCAGTTCTCATATAAGTAATTAAACCAACAGAATCTCCATCAATATCAATTCCTTGATAAAGTCTTTGTGCGATTTGCATAGTTCTTGAGGCACCAAAACCTAATTTTCCAGAAGCCGATTGTTGCAATGTTGATGTCGTAAAAGGACCTGAGGGATTCCTATTATAAATTTTGGATGAAATATCAATTATTTCGTAATCTTTACTTTTAATGTCTTCAATTGCTTTATTTATATCGTTTTTATTTTTAAATGAGAATTTTTCTACTTTGTTTTCATTTAGTTGTGAAAGATTTGAGTTAATTATATTTCCATTATTGGTTTTAAAATTTACATTAAGTGTCCAAAATTCTTTAGGTCTAAAAGTTTCAATCTCATGTTCTCTTTCGGTGATTAACCTTAAAGCCACAGATTGAACTCTGCCTGCAGATTTTGATCCAGGCAGTTTGGTCCATAGAATAGGTGAGATATTAAAACCCACAAGATAATCTAGGGCCCTTCTTGCCATATACGCATCTACCAAGTAAGGCTCTATATTTCTTGGATTTTCAATACCTTTTATTATTGCTTTTTTAGTTATTTCGTTAAATACAACTCTTTCAATTTTTTTATCTTTAATTAATTTTTTTTCTTCCAATATTTCCTTAACATGCCAAGCAATGGCTTCTCCTTCTCTATCTGGGTCGGTAGCAAGTATTATTTTTTTTGAATCTGCAGCTGCATCAATTATTTCATTTAAATATTTTTTTGAAAAACTGTCAATTTCCCATAACATTTGAAAGTTATTATTTGGGTCAACCGATCCATTTTTTGAAGGAAGGTCTCTTACATGACCGTAGCTTGCTAAAACTACATAATTATTACCCAAATACTTGTTAATTGTTTTAGCTTTAGCTGGACTTTCTACAATAACTAAATTCATTTGATCTACCTAGTTGAATTTAGTGCCAAAAATATTTCAGTTTGTCAAACCTAAGATTATATTTAGCTCGTAAATTAACATTTCCTGTTAGTTCCAGACAGGCTTTTATAGCCCAAAATCACTTTTTTAATTAGTTAAACTTATATACATTTTCTATACAAAATCGAGTGGAAAAAACAAATCAAGAAATTTATAAATGATATGATTAATAGATGTGAAAATGACTAATAATAATCTAATTAAATATATTAAAAAATAAGCAAATAATAGAAAAATGGCTTTTTATCTATAGTTTTATTTTTTGTTCGGTCCCATTTTTCAAGTTAGATATATTTTTTTTATGGGTAAATATTATTAGTATTAAAATAATAAATAATAATAGTTTTAAATCTTTAGCTCCATAAATGCTCGGATCAATAGCAACAGTTACTTTTTCTTTTATTAAAGTTACTATAAATACAGTTAAAGAAGAAAAAATTGATGACAATGATGAATATTTAAAAATTAAAGACACGGTTAACCAAGTAAAAATAAATAGTACAGTTAATCCGTAAGATGTGGCAAGTAAAATTCCTAAAAAAGTTGCAACTCCCTTTCCTCCTTTAAATTTCAACCATATAGGAAAAAGATGTCCAAGAAAAACTAATAAGGCAGATAATTGTAATAATTCTGGTAAAAAATTATTAACCAATAAAACAGGAATATAACCTTTTAAAATATCCAAAAATAGAGTTGCAAAAGCTAGATATTTGTTTCCTGTTCTAAGCACATTGGTGGCTCCAATGTTTCCCGAACCAATTTCTCTTATATCTAGTTTGCTAAAGATTCTAGTTAAAATCAGACCAAAAGGAATGGATCCGCAGGCGTATGAAAAAACTGCAACTAAAAAAATTTCCATTAGTACTTAAGCTCTTGCAAAAGCAATTTCACCTTTTATGAAGGTTTTTATAATTTGTCCTTGCAATTTTCTGTCCTCAATAGGGGTGTTCTTAGACTTTGACAACAAATTGTCTTTGTTAACGACCCAAGGCTTGTTGATATCAACAACACATAAATCAGCATCAGCACCTATTCGAAGACTGCCTTTATCTATTCCAATAATTTTTGCAGGATTTGAAGTGATCGAAGCAATTATTGTATTTAATTTTAATGAATCATTATGAAATAGCTCCAAAGCAAGGGGCAATAAGGTTTCTATTCCAGTAGCACCGGTTGCCGCCTTGGCAAAAGTTAATCTTTTAGATTCTTCATCTTCTGGTTTGTGGTCGGAAACTATAACTTCAATTAACCCTTCTCCAATGGCATTAATTAGTGATAACCGATCTTGTTCGGTTCTAAGCGGAGGAGAAAGTTTTAAAAATGTCTTAAAATCACCAATATCATTTTCATTTAAAGACAAATTATTTATGGAAACTCCTGTTGAGAAGACTTTACCTTCTTCTTTAGCTCTTTTGATCACGGATATAGTTTTTTCAGAAGATATTTGAGAAATATGGTATTTACATTGATATTCCTCAAGAATGGATAAATCTCTTTCCACTATAATTTTTTCTGCTAGAAAGGGTATTCCTTTTAAACCAAGTCTAGTCGAAATCTCTCCTTCATTAATTAATCCACCAGCTGACAAAATATTATCCTCTGCATGTTGCATAATTAAAGCATCAGATTCTCCGGCATAATTCATTATTCTCGTCATAACTTGAGGATCTTGAACCGTTTTAAGTCCATCTGTAAAAGCAATTATTCCTTTTCTTCTAAGAAGTCCAAATTCAGTCATTTGCGTACCTTCCGTGTTTCTTGTCAGGCTAGCAGCAGGAAAAATATTTATTTTCGATTTATCTCTTCCTCTTCGTTTTAGAAAATCTACCATAGAGACATTATCGATCACCGGTGAAGTGTTTGGCATTGAAACGACGGAAGTGACACCACCTGATAATGCAGCATTACTTAAAGTTCTAAAATTTTCTTTATATTCATAACCTGGTTCTCCAACAAAAACTCTCATATCAACTATGCCAGGTATTAAAACTTGCTTTTCTAGGTCTATTTTTTCTGCTTCAGTAGGCAAATTTCCATTTGCAACATTTTTTCCAACAGCTTGAATTTTGCCATTGACATCAATGATTAGACCTCCAATTTCATCCATTTGATTATTAGGGTCAATTATTCTTGCGTTTATTAAATATTTTTCTTTCATTATGTTTTTTTGCAATAAATTTTAAGGCAGGCCATTCTTACGGCAACTCCCAGTTCCACTTGTTCTCTTATTACGCTTTTATTAATATCGTCTGCCAGATTAGTATCAATCTCAACACCTCTATTCATTGGACCAGGATGCATTATTAAAGCATCTTTTTTCGCCAATATCATTTTATCAGGCGTTAAACCAAAGTATTCATAATATTCTCTGGCAGAGGGTAAAAAAGAACCTTGCATTCTTTCATTTTGTAATCTTAGCATCATTACAATATCACAATTATCTAGTCCTCTTTTCATATCAGTAAAAACGTTTACTCCCAACCGTTCAACAGAATGAGGAAGTAAAGTTCTGGGTGCCACAACGTTGATTTCAGCGCCCAACATATTCATTAAATAAATATTTGATCTAGCAACTCTCGAATGTAAAATGTCTCCACAAATAGCTACTTTTAATCCTTCAACTTTACCTTTTCTATTAATTATAGTTAGAGCATCAAGCAGAGCCTGTGTTGGGTGTTCTCTTCTACCATCACCAGCGTTAATTACGGAGCAGTTTACTTTTTGTGATAATAAATTAGGTGCACCAGAATCTTGATGTCTTACAACGATAACATCGGGATGCATTGCATTTAATGTCATTGCTGTATCAATTAAGGTTTCTCCTTTTTTAATAGCTGAGTTAACAATATTCATTGACATAACGTCTGCCCCAAGTCTCTTTCCAGCTAATTCAAAAGAACTTTGTGTTCTTGTGGAAGGTTCAAAAAATAAGTTAATTTGAGTTTTTCCTCTTAAAATATCAGTTTTTTTTGAGGTACTTTTGTTTAATTTTATAAAAGTTTTTGCTTCATCTAGAATATAAGAAACTTCCGAAAAAGAAATATCTTGGATACCTAAAAGGTGATTTTGACTGATTTTAACAGCTTTAAATTTCTTAATTATAGCCATTAAAAGAAACTCTATAAAGTCTTCTACTGACTTGTGCAAGTAAATTATTAATTGGTTAAATAATCTATGGCTCCTTGAAGTATAAATGCAGCTGAATTTTTGTCTAAATTCCTGATCTGGGTTGTAACATTATTATTTAAATCTTTGGTCATTTTAAAAGCAGCTTCACTTGATAGCCTTTCATCCCATAATGTGATTGGTATCGTAATATTTTTTGATAAATTTTTTGCAAAATCCATGGATGATTGAGCTGATCTTCCTAAAGAACCATCCATATTAACTGGATTTCCTATAACGATGCCCTTTATTTCATTTTCTTGAATAATTTTGTTAATTTCTTTAAATAGAGATTCAAAGTTGTTTTTTATTAGAGTTTTGAAAGGGGTAGCAACCGCTTTATTTTCATCACAAATAGCTAATCCGATATTTTTTTTTCCAG
>Ga0187833_10002115_pt1 | contig 21718 bp, 22 predicted proteins | sample ETNtaG_37_FD_167968 | JGI IMG/M metagenome (GOLD analysis project Ga0187833, IMG submission 167968) | Marine microbial and viral communities from oxygen minimum zone, Eastern Pacific Ocean - ETNP2014_SV_400_PacBio MetaG (Illumina Assembly) | ecosystem: Environmental > Aquatic > Marine > Hypoxic...
TCATTAGCTACCTTCATGAGTCACGGGAGCAAGTTATAACTCACTCACAAAGCCGCCAAGGCAATCCTCAATCTGTGTGCAAAGTGTGGACGGGCCCTCCCCCGTCTCCACCAGATCTAAAGGGCCTTCTGTCGACTGGCAGAGGGCCTTTTCCTTCCTAGATACCTCGCATCGTACGGCTGCCAGCCCCTTCCTGTCAGGCTAGTGCCGACTGTGAACAAGCATGAATCGCTACTCTTCAAACAATGGAGAGGTTGTTGACACAGATCCTTAAACCTATAATACTAGTTATATGGTTTTAATCAACAGTGTTCCAGGGTTTGACACTTCATTAGCCGCTGAAGGATTCTCGGCCGTCGGTTCCGAACCGAGGTTGAATGTGCTTGTTGCACTCGTGAAGGCAGGGAGTGAAGGACTTACGGTTGGGGAGATAAGGGAGCGAATTGGTATGCCACCATCCACCCTAGCCCATCACTTGCGAATCCTAGAAAGTGGAGAGCTTATTCGCCAGGAAAAAAGAGGACGTGCGATATTGAGTTTCGCCGTAATAACCCATATTGAAGCGCTAGCGGCGTTTCTGCTGAAGGAGTGCTGCCAAGATGAGGTTGAGATCAAGATGAATAGAAACAGCGAGAGGTGAGAAGTTGGTTGATAAAGAGTTGATCATAGAGAACGTAAGAGCCAGATACGGTGAGCTTGCGAGAGGCGCCGCCGATTGCTGCGGTGACAGAGACGGATTCGCATCATGTTCCGTAGTTTATGACTCCAACCAGATCAAAGATTTGCCGGAGGAGGCACTCACGGCATCCGCGGGCTGCGGCAACCCCAACGCGATCGGGGAGCTGAAACAGGGGGAAACGGTGGTGGATTTTGGCAGTGGAGGAGGTATCGATTGTTTTATAGCTGCAAATATGGTGGGGGAAACAGGTCGTGTAATTGGTGTCGACATGACACCTGACATGATCAACCTCGCAAACGAGAACAAGGTCAAGATGGGAGCGGAAAATGTTGAATTCAGGTTAGCCCAGATCGATAAAACGGGAATTGATACCGATTCGGTAGATGTAATCATTTCCAACTGTGTCATAGTACTTGCACCCGACAAAGACGCCGTTTTCAGGGAGTCTGTAAGGATTCTCAAGAAAGGTGGCCGAATGCACATATCCGATGTCATGCTGACGAGTGAACTGCCTGACCATGTGTCGTCAGACATGGACAATTGGACCCACTGCCTTGCAGGCGCTGAGTTAACAGACGTATACATCGGCAGAATGAGAGAATCCGGGTTCAGCAGAGTAGAAGTGGTGTCTGATGTTCCTTATAGATGGGAATCGGAAGAGAATTGGGTAGCCTCGGTTCGAAGTGTGAATCTGCTGGCAACAAAATAGGAAATGAGAATTATCTGAAACTCTTCCGTTCCGCTCACAACTAAGCAGCTATCTGCTCATCATCCATGATGGTTAGGAAAACACCTGATCCTTTCCTGGTTTTAATGTCTTGGAATATCGACCTGAATGCTGTTTTGGGCCTGATACAAACAATCGATTTCTCTATTTTGTGATCCACGAATACAGCATCGAACATTACCCTGACCAGACGATGCTTTTCCTCCAGGGTTGCTCCTTCCCAGAGTTCCGGAAGGTTTTCTATTAGAAGCCCAGCCTCGTTGGCTCCCAAAACTTCGCAAATTCCCTCCCTTGGTATTCTGGTGATCAGTTCACGAAAAACTTCCAGCTTGCCATACGAAAAGCTAACTTTCTCGAACGGGACAGCTATATCTGTTGAGATTGCCATCATGTGTTACCCATGAAACGGAACTCTTTAGCTTCAGTACCTTTTATGACCTCTTCAAACCACAGGTCCGTCTAACCCTAAATCTTAATTGGTTTATTAAAATTGAGTGTATAGACTTGGTGACCGGAGCGGGTCGGATATCTCGAAGGGCTCTAAAGCGTGAGCTTCTTTTTTGTATATCTGGATTCTGTGAGAGCCATAATCCGTTACATACATATGCCCCTCGAAATCTGTCAGGACCGCTATAGGGTCTCTGAGCCGTTTTTGCTGCTCTATTGAGGCCATTTCACGAAGCCGAAGAGCGGTCACTTGCGTCACCATGTAGTTATGTGCTTGTTTGCCCAGAGTTGCATCCCCAATGAATTGCTCCACAAAGCTGCCGTCCGGCCCAAACAGTTGAACCCTGTTGTTGCCCCTGTCTACAACGTATATATCTCCATCCTTATCAACCGAGACTCCGGACGGGCGTTTAAACTGCCCTTCTCCAGATCCGGCTCCCCCAATACGTCCTATCAACTCTCCTTCTGGAGAAAAATATTGAACCCTATCATTTCGCCAGTCAGCAACGTATATGGTTCCTAATTCGTCAACGTGCAATCCCCAAGGCATGTTTAACTTGCCTGGAGAATCTCCGAGACTTCCAATGGAGCGAATATGCTCTCCAGAAGGATTATATTTTTGGATTTTATGATTGAAGGAATCAGCAACCCATAGATTACCTTCCGGGTCGAAAGAAATCCCCGAGGGACGATTTAACTGACCTTTCCCTGAGCCGGGCTCCCCCCATTGGTCCAGCAATTCCCCCTCAAGTGACATTTTTGATATCTTGTGAGTCCCTTCGTCTGATATCCATATGTTTCCTTCACTATCGATGGCCATCCCCGAAGGCCACACAAACCCCCCCACACTCTTACCACCCCCAATTTGGGCCACCTCCCCGGCTCCACCGAGATTAAAAGCACCTAAATCCTCGTCTTCCATATTCAATGTGCGAACAAATCCCAGTTTGCCCTGTCTACACAATATCCTTAGCAGGCCATCTTTACTTACAACTAGATCAATAGGCGTATTTGTTAATCTGCGCATGCCGATTGTTCGGTTGTAAGAAAAACCAATTCTAAGCAACGCATGTGGTCTACTCATATGGAAAACATCTCCCCGTGAATTAACTCAAAACTTATGCAACTATGGGTAACTTTTCGAATGTACCTTGTACAATATCCGAGGGATCTATATTCAGGTAATCATCTAAAATAGAGGAATATAGTCCCCTAAAGTCGTAACTGTGGGCTAGGTCACCGTTCTCCAAATCATCAACCCTTAGGGAAGGATACTCAGCATATAAACCACCATTTACGTGGTCGCCAATAACGAAAGTTCCCCCTCCAGCTCCATGGTCTGTACCGCTACCATTGTCACGAACCCTTCGCCCAAATTCCGTAAATACGAGCATCAGAATATTGTCTGACGCATTGTGATCTCTCAGATCTTGGAAGAAATCCATTATGGATCCTGAAAGCTCAGTGAGCAGTCTCGGATGAGTTGGATTCTGGTTTGCATGGGTGTCATATCCACCATGTTGAGTATAGAAAACTCTTGTCCCCATATTAGCTATATGAACACGAGCGACGTCGCGTAAAGCTTTAGCAATTGCGTTGTCGGCGTATTCGACGTTTGACGAATATTGAGCGGGGACTGGTTTCAGCAGTTCAGCTCCTTTCAAAACGTTGATACCCGTTTCTCCCAAATAATCCCTCACTGGTCCAGTTCCAATCGCCCTAGCATACATTTGTTGAAAGGCCTGTAACGCCTTCTCTTTATATTCTTGTTCTTGGACTTTATTCATTAATCCATAGTTATCGAGATCATCTATCGAAGTTACCGTCACTCCTTTAGCTGATAGTGCTCTGGGTAAACCTTTACCGAAACTCACTCCTGTAATTGGATTCTCTGATTTAGGATCTATATTCCTGATTACTTTGCCTAACCATCCTTCTGTGGCTATAGATTCAGGTACACATGTTTGCCATATATCTTGACCTCTGAAATGCGAGCGGGTTGAATTTGGGTACCCAACTCCCTGTACGATTGCCATTCTCCCTTGATCAAACAGCTCTTTCAGTGGTTTAGTATTCGGGTTAAATGCCAGTTCATTGTTCAACGGCAGCAATTCTTCCTGTGGTATGGCCAAGTGGGTCCTAGCATCGTAATACAGTCCGTTAGTGTACGGGACAACTGTATTCATAAAGTCGTTTCCACCTGTTACTTGTACAACTACTAATACTGGGTCCTTCGTGTTATCGACCATTTCTTTGTCCTCCCGGCATCGTCGTAGTCTCTTAATTTCGTTTATTATTTAAGCGAACTGGTAATCTATCGTTGAAACCACAAGTTTAAGTATGTTAGATATTTTTCTGACGAATTCTTCGTAGTCTTCTTCGGACAGTTTATAGAGATCTCCCTCTGATTTTACGTAGTCAATAAGCGGCCCTCTCACGTCATCTGAGCTATTAACCACACCCATCATTTCTAGACATCCGTCCACCATGTATTCAGGGGAGAAAACCGATGAGTTTTTGCTCAATCTCTCAGATATATCCCTCAGACCCGGACTGCTGGTGTCTTCGACCTGTGAAACGGCGAAATTAACTCGTTCTGTTAATGTACCCCCGTCTATCCATTCCATCCCTGTGTGCCATCCTTCCACCGTTGGTGGAGTCATCAAAGCCTGCCCTGTCACTCTAGTAAAATATTCGCCAAGCTCAGAAAAATCTGGTTCCGGGTATTTGTTGGTTCCCATCAGCCTTATTGTTCCCGCTACGAGTTCGGCCGGGGATTTAACTCTTTTGTACTGAGCCTGTTTAAAGAAATCGGAGTTAAATAGGAATCTGAGCATAGCGCGTATATCTCCATCCGTTTCCTCAAATACTTTCATCAGACTCTTGATAGCCTGTTCATCTTTTGGCGCTGTATCGTTCCAAGACGGTACCTGAACTTCGTCTGCTACAAAGAAGTTGTACAGGTGTCTAGATATGAACTTAGCACATGCTGGTTTTTCAACAATGATGTCTATGATGTCATCGCCATTGAAGTTCCCAGTCTGCCCGAGGAAGGTTTTAGGTCCATCCTCATGATCTTCCTCAATGTATCGGAACTCTGCCGGGTACCTGCCATAAGGGTCGAGTGGAATAATTTGATGATAAGTCCATCCTGTGAAGGCTTTGGAGGCCATTTTTATATCGTCTTCGGTGTAATTGCCCACTCCCATTGAGAAAAGTTCGAGCAGTTCACGTCCCCAGTTTTCGTTGGGTTCATTCTTATGATTTTCATTGTTGTCCAAGAAAAATATCATTGCAGGATCACGGGCCAGATCACCTAGTATGTCTCGGACTTTGCCCAATCCATTCTTTCGGAAAAGCTCTATCTGCTCAATTGACGATACCGGGTGTTCGCTTTTACCCTGCGAGGTTGCGAAGATATGGTGCCAGAACAATGCGATCTTTTCCTGAAGATGTCGGTCGGTGTTGATCATTCGATAGACCCACCGGGAATTAAATGGTACAGATTGGTCCCGGTTATTCAGCTCTATCCAGTATCTGAAAAGCAGATCATCGTCGACCTCGGGGAATCGCTCCGGATTAATGACTTCTTCCACTATATCCTCGTATTTTTTCCCCGAATACCGTTCCAGTTCTTCTCTACGCAGGCCTACTCCGGCTCGACGCATAAGGTGGGCTACTAACTCAAGATGATTGATAGGCATTTGCAACTCCTGTTTTTACTCGGGATTGCTGTCCTTTATATACACGACTAACAGTTTACTCGTAAACGGTAAGAGGAAATGGAGGGGCGATTTAAAGAAACGTTACGAAGAACTTGTAAACACTTTTGTAACCAGTGCTAATGAAGCAGGTGAGAAAATAGTGGTGCCCAGGAAGGGACTCGAACCCCCACTCCCTCTCGGGAAGCGGATTTTAAGTTGTACTTCCCCCGTCCGCTGAATGCCTCAAAGTGATAATTCGTGCCTAATGTTCCGTTCCTAAGTCCTAGTTAGTACCGCTGTTTCCGTTGGATATCATCCCGTGCCGGTAATTTGGTCGGCAAATTGTCGGCAATCTGGAGTCCCATTAGCAGCAGCCTGGAAGATCAACCGTGGACGGAGGTGCGGTGCTATACGGTGAGCAGCCGAGGGATCTATCTATTCACGCCGCCAACGCAATTCTCAACCTGTGTGCGAAGTGTGGACGGGCCCTCCCCCGTCTCCACCAGATCTAAAAGGCCTTCTGTTAGCGAGCCGAGGGCCCTTTTTGGCAACTATCATTACTACTCAGTCTGGCGGCTATTTTGCGTGCCTAGATGCGTTTCATCCGTATTGGTTGTCTGGCAACAGGGTTTATCAAGAAGTGTCGGGGTTTCCTATCGATTCTCTTCATCCGCTGTCAATTTCGCAATTCCTTCTACAGCATTGGCAATAATCTCAGTACATTTGGCAATGCCTCCACAGGGAGCCAAGAATGCCTTCATCCCATCCGCATCTGGATTATTCCAATCCACGCCAGAAATAGCCCGGCAGTTTATCGGAATGGATACCCCTGCTCCTGAAGCGATGTGCTCAATTAATTGATAGCCGAATCTTATATCGGATTGAGTAACTCCTGTTGAAGGGGAAATTCTTATGATGTCGTTGCAAGGAGCCTTATCGTTTAAATAGCCCATTGGCGCTATATTTCGTTCCTGAATAACTTCGTTATCGCTTCTCACTGCCCCAAGAACCATCAGGGCCGCCATAACCGCTCCGCAAGTGGTGGCCGAAGGATCTGATTTACTAACAAACATAGCCGGGCCTCTCAAACTTGATACGACTGATCCGAGGCTGAGGGGAAGAAGATCAAGGACGTACTGCCAGCATCGAAGCTCGCCAAGTAGCATTCGAGATCTTATTTGATCTCTGATTTCAATCTGTGATGGAGTTTCCAAGGGTTGTTCAGTCATTCTTATTTCTTTCGATTCGATAAGCCCTTCCGGAATCAGGCGGTGACTTTCTCCAGACCTTTGCTCGATTCACATCTAGTCCGCAGCGAATCCCAGAGTAGATCAATTTGTTCTTGAATCGTGGCTACTTCTTCCTCACGGCCAGGGCGCATCAAATGAGAAAATCTACCCTGAAGCTCAAACCATTCTGTTATCGGTTTCTTCTCGCGAGGCTTCGCATTCAATATCCACCGACCTTCAATTACTTCATAAATAGGCCAGACGCACGTATCGACAGCCACTTTGCCTAAACGAATTCCAATCTCGGGTTCCGTCCTCCAGCCTCGTGGGCACGCTGCCAAAACATTGATGAAGGATGGCCCTCCAGAGTTGAGCGCTTTCTCCACTTTTCGCATTAAATCCTTCCACAGGTGAGGTGAGGCCTGGGCTGCGTATGGTATTCCGTGATCCGCCACAATAGAAGTCATATCTTTCCGCGCCTGGGTCTTTCCAGCGACGGTTTCAGAAAAGGGAGAAGTCGTGGTCCAAGTTCCCGGCAATGTCGCACTCGAGCGTTGTATACCAGTGTTCATATATGCCTCATTGTTAAGGCAGACATAAAGAAATCGGTGGCCTCGTTCAAGCGCACCACTAAGGGACTGGAATCCTATATCGTATGTACCACCATCTCCGGCGAAAACAATAAAATTGGTTGGAGTATCGTCAGCCATTACTCCTTTTTTCACCAAGCTGCGATATGCTGCCTCTATTCCTGAAACTGTGGCACCTGCATTAGCAAATAAACTATGGATCCAAGGGGTTCGCCACGCCGTCATGGGATATGGTGACGTAGAGACAGACAAGCAACCCGTGGCACTCACTACGACAGTATTCGGTCCAGCAACGTTCAATATCTGCCTAACAGCCACCGATTCTACACATCCTGGGCACAAACTATGTCCGGGAGCCAAAAGCTCATCGCTTTGAGAAATTTCTCTTAGATTCAATTTCAACATGTTCTTCCCCGTTTAACAGTAAGAGATCAGGTTATTCCCAAATAGCTAGTTTGGGGTATGGGGGTTCCTAATTTTGATTCATGCTCAAGCCGGTGAAAAGCGTCGACGATTTGTGCAGGATAAGTATCCCGTCCTCCGATCCCATAGACGAAACTTGCCAGCGGCAGTATCACGCCATGCGAATACAAAGCTGAGCAGATGTCACCATAAAGTGGACTGTATGGTGCGCCTGGAGACAATGCCCGATCTAATACTGCCACTCCTTTTCTGCCAGCCAAAACTTCACAGATTCTCAATGATGGAAAGGGGCGGTATGCACGAATCTTTACTAAGCCAGCTTTAATGCCATCGGATCGAAGACGATCGACCGCAACGCGGGCCGCTCCTGCGACAGACCCTATCACTACCATGGCCAGTTCAGAATCTTCCATTCTGTAGAGTTCGACCGGATCTAAGGAACGGCCAGTAAGCGACGTGAATTCCTCCCCGACTTTTTCAATAATCGCCTCGGCATTCCTCATGGCCTCTATTCCTTGAAGCTTCAATTCAAAAGCGTGCTCCGGTGAGATTAAAGGACCGAAAGTCACCGGGTTTTGAGTATCGAGCAGGGAGAATTCCGGTATATACTTGCCTACAAATTTCTTTGCCTCTTCATCAGGCAGAACATCCACTCTCTCGACACTGTGAGTAACAGTATAGCCATCTTGGGAACCCAACACTGGTAGAAGAACGTCGGGGTGTTCGGCGATCCTCACCGCCACAAGGGCGTTGTCATATGCTTCTTGCGGATTTTCCGCATAAAGCTGGATCCACCCGCTGTCCCTAGCACCCATGGTATCGGAATGGTCTCCGTGTATGTTGATCGGAGCAGATAAAGCGCGGTTTGCACAATGTAGAACCACTGGTAATCTCAGGCCTGACACGGCGTAGAGGACTTCCCACATAAAAGCAAGCCCCTGGCTCGAAGAAACAGTTTGAGAGCGAACGCCCGCGGCCGTGGCCGCAAGGCATGCGCTCAACGCAGAGTGTTCACTTTCTACAGCGACGAATTCTGTGTCCACTTCCCCATTTGCCACTAATTCACTGAATTTTTCGACGACGATAGTTGAAGGGGTGATTGGATAGCAGGCAACCACGTCTGGATTGGTTTGCCGCATCGCTTCGGCAACCGCAAAACCTCCGCTGAGGCTTCTAGAGTCGATTTTCATACTCTCAGCCCCGCCTTGATTTTCGAGTACTAAGTCAGACGAAATGGGTTTCATTTTTCTTTGCCGATAATACCGGTGATTTCCTGGAATGTGGATTCTTCGATCATATCAATACAATTTGGAGGGCACTCCTCGGCGCATATCCCGCATCCTTTGCAGTGAATGAGGTCAAAACCGATGAATCTTCCTTCCTTTACCTCGATAGCACTATCAGGACAGTAGATCCAGCAAATCATACAGTGGGTACACTTGTCCAATTCAATAACGGGACGCTTAACCCTCCAATCTCCAGTTAGTCGGTCAGCGGTATTACCTGGATCGGCAATGACTCCCCCTGCAGAAATTATATGGTTTTTTCTCGACTTCATTAACTATCTTTATTATTAACTACAATCTCGCATGTCTAAAATTATTTATACCCGAACTGTCGAAAAAGCCTGCTCAAAAGCTGCTTTATTCGCTTCAACGATGTGCTGAGGAAATCGCACACTAAGACGACGCACGATAACCTTCAAACACGTGTTTTTGTCCAGGATCGCCGTAGCACTCAATAATGCCCCCAGCATAGCGGTATTGGGGATGTTTCTCCCCAGGGTGTCCATCGCGATTGAGGTCGCGTCCACAGTGGCAATAAACCGGTTTCCCAACCTCGACTGGGGTGCGATCTCATCAGGCGATCTCGGAGAATTGATTATTACTGCTCCTCCATCGGAGAGGCCTTCGAAAACGTCAATGGACGCCAGTAGAGTGGAATCCAGTACAACTACTACTGACGGTTCGGAAATTGGACAGTGAAGATCGATCGGTTCGTCGCCGATACGGGTATATGCCTTTACTGGGGCCCCTGTACGCTCAGCTCCAAATTCGGGAAAGGCTTGAAAGTATCTCCCTTCGTCCAATGCTGCTTCCGCCAGTATCTCTCCCGCTGTCACTACCCCTTGGCCACCCCTTCCGTGCCACCTGATTTCTGTAAGACCGTGTTCCTTAGGAACCGGATATTTCACATTCTCATTGATTGTGCACCGCCGTATCAACTGAAACTCTCAATCTGAATTGCTGGTGGCTACGACGGAAATACCAGTTCCAAGAACATTTGCCACAACCACGTCGCCTGCATTCACAGGCACTTTTGCGGTAACGCCTGCCAGAACATCCATAACATCTAGAACCAGATCTTTGGGCACCGGATCGGCCGTTTTGACACTCACCAAGGGATTCCTGCCTGCATCCGTGGGCACTGTCGTAGTGACTACTCTTTTAGGATCAAAGATCTCATCAGAGATATATTCCCAGGCCAATTTGCACTGGGCCCGGTCAATGCTGATCAATTTCTCTTCATCCCATTTCGCATGTACCAGACAGCTTGTGGGACACACCGTGCAAACGATCTCACCTTTGTTCAATCTGCCACCTCCACTGTCAGCGGATCTGAACTTCCCTGGAAACGGTCCGACCTCACGCGCATCCGAATCATTGCAGCAGGGGCCAGCTCTATTTGTCTCATTCTTCGAATCACCTGCTCACCGCGCTTGAAAACAATATACCTGTCGGTCTCCGGACTCTTGACTCTCATCGAAAAATCTACAGACTCGTTTCCGGACACTTCTTGTGGTACCACGTATCGTATACCTTGACCGGGAAGTACTTTGATGATGGGTGACGGTAGTCTCCCATCATCGGCAAATGTCGATGCGCTGCGACCAGCCTTTTCCGACTCCATGGACGCGTAATCTACAAGATCATGCACCTGCAGGGCGTTTCCGCCACAGAATATGCCGGGTATCGATGTTTGGAATTGGTCGTCCACGATTGGTCCTGCCGTTACAGGGCTGAGTTCTATTCCTGCTTTTTTCGCTAGTTCATTTTCTGGAATGAGCCCAACCGATAATAATAATGTGTCGCATTCCACGTAACTTTTAGTTCCGCGGACTACACCACCTCGGGGGCCGATTTGTGCAAGGGTGACTCCTTCTACGCGATCATTTCCGTGGATATCAACAACCGTTGTGCTAAGGTGCAGCGGTATTCCGAAATCTTCAAGGCATTGGACTATGTTTCTAGCAAGTCCACTGGGATATGGAAGAATTTCTGCAACACACTCGACTTTCACCCCTTCTAGGGTCAGGCGCCGGGCCATAATGAGGCCAATATCCCCTGATCCGAGAATAACGGCCTTACGAGCGACTGACAGGTTCCGAATGTTCATGTACTCCTGCACCACTCCAGCAGTGAACACCCCGGCTGGACGAGTTCCTGGAATCCTGATGGCACCTCGCGTGCGCTCTCTGCATCCGGTGCAAAGTACGATCGCGCCCGCTTTGACTCGGATCAGACCGTCGTGGGAGCAAATAACTAATTCACGCTCAGGCGAAATGTCCAAAACCATTGTGTCCAACTTGATAGACACTCCTATATCGGTGAGCCTGTCGATGAAAATTCGCGCATACTCGGGGCCTGTGAGAGCTTCTCCCATCAGCTTGGTGCCGAAACCGTCATGAATACATTGATTCAAAATGCCGCCCAGCGTATCTCCCCGCTCTATAAGAAGGACGTGTTGTGCACCTGATTCCTTAGCGGATAAAGCAGCGGCTAGACCAGCTGGGCCTCCACCGACAACAGCGACATCTACTTGTTCAGTTCGCATGTCGTCGCGCCTCTTTCGTCGATCCCACAAATAGTTCTGATCCTCGTCCCTTGAGCGTGATTGCTTCTGAGGCAACCCCGAATTCGCCAGTCAACATTTCTACGATACGTGTGGAGCAAAATCCTCCTTGGCATCTCCCCATCATGGCTCGTGACCGGTATTTTATTCCGCTCAAAGTTTGAACTCCTAATGGGTTCCTAATCGCCGCATCTATTTCCTTCCGAGTCACTGCTTCGCACCGACAAACCATTTGACCATATTTAGCATCCTCTCCGATTAACTTCTCGCGAAGGTCAAAGGGTTGTTCCCGGAATCGAACCGGCCTACTATACCCTGAAGCAAAATCCGATCGAGGCTGAAGGTCTAACCTTTTCCCAACCCAAAGACCAATCTTTTCTGCAATCGCCGGCGCTGCGGTCAAGCCGGGTGATTCAATACCCACAAGGTGCATCATTCCCGGAAATTCGGGGGCTTCCTCTATTATGAAATCACCGAAGCCGCCGACTGTCGAACTAACGGTTTTTGGCCGGATCCCGGCATAAGAAGTTATTACGTCACGGGGGTCGAGAGCTGGCAGCAGTTCACGGGCCTCCTGCAACAGCTTTGTCACGGTTGAGCTGCTAGTTCCATCACTTCTCTTGTGTTTCACGTATTCAGCACTAGGCCCGAGAAGGATGTTGCCATCGATTGTAGGAGTTATATGCACTCCTAAACCAGATCCTCCCCTCGGAGGTACAGGATAAACCATACTGGTTAATAGATTGCTTCTTGCATTGTCGATAATGACGTATTCGCCTCTGCAAGGCCATACTTTGTATCTCTTGACACCTGCCAGTCTCGCAACATGGTCGGAGTAAAGCCCCGCTGAGTTAACAATTAGTTTGCTTTGAATCGAATCCGAGCCCGTGCGAATTTGGAATTCACCCATTGCACCGGAGATTTTCTTCACCTCTTGATTTAACAGAACGTCGGCCCCATTTAATGCCGCCGATTCCGCCAGTGCAATTGTCAGAGTGTACGGGCATGTGATTGCGGCGGTCGGGGCATGGAGAGCTGCAATCCCCATCACATTCGGTTCCATGCGCTTGACTTCGTCCTCCCCCACAATTGCTAGGCTGGGAACCCCATTGGTATCTCCAATCTCCTTTAATCTTTCCAGATCTGGAATTTCATTATCGGTCAGGGCAACGACTAACTTTCCTACTCTTTTGAAGGGAACATTAAGCTCTTCACAAAGCGATTCAAAGATTCTTGCTCCCGCGACATTTAATTCGGCTTTAATAGATCCTATGGGTACGTTGAAACCCGTGTGAACCACGCCACTATTCTTGCCGCTCGTGCCCCTCGACACATCGCTTGCTCGCTCTAGTAGAGCCACTTTGAGTTCATATCTCGTGAGCTGCCGCGCTATAGCGCTTCCAACTACCCCGCCACCAATCACAACTACGTCGTATTGGTTTTTATTCGCCATTGATTCACACCTCTCATCCGGTTCCTTCTCATGCTGACTTCAAGAATGAACACATGCTTCGAGTCTGATCAGCCAAACGAGGCGACTGTGGTATCCAAAAAATTCCCTAAGTCTCTCCCAAGGAAAACCCCTACGTGGGATAGGATAACGTGAGGTTATGAAACCAAGCATGAGCAAATTGTGAGGATGTGCCTTTGGCTGAAACTCAGCTCTCCCAGAACAACGTATAGGATACGTCGTGGCCATAATCTAAGGTTTGCCAACTCCGGGTCTAGATAACTGATCATACTCGGTATAGGTTCTTCAGAGAGCTCGCTGATGATTGATAATTAAGCAAAAAAGGTTCGCTAAGATATCGGCAACCCAGAATTTCACGCCGCCAAAGCAATTCTCAGCCTGTGTGCGAAGTGTGGACGGGCCCTCCCCCGTCTCCACCAGATCTAAAAGGCCTTCTACTAATTAGTAGAAGGCCTTTCTTTATAGCTACCGAGCCAGATTTACCTTCAAGGGCCTGGTGTGGATACCGCATTCACCGCCGCACTTGCTGGTCCCGAGCCAACGGCCGGCCCGCTCATCTGGGCCGGTACTTATGCTCGTACACGGCGCACAACCTAGCGAGCGATATCCCTCCGCATAGAGCGGATTTACAGACACCCGATTGATCGCCAGGTATTGCCATACTTCTCTCTCATGCCATAGCAGAATCGGGTTCAGCTTCATTAAACCTTCGTCTCGTTCCTCCGTTTCTAGGAAGTCGGTTCTCGTCCTACCCTCAGTGCAACGAAGACCGGTGACCCAACAGTCCACATCCATTTCCTCAATAGCCTGTCTCGTTGGAAGAACCTTTAGATTGTTACAGCAGAGATCTGGATCTCGGAGGTAAAGTTCTTCCTTCTGGGGCTCGTCGTTTTTGAACACTTCCAACTCTGGGTAGCGATCCACCTCCTCATTCATAAACGCGATTGTCTCGGCAGGCTTGTAACGCGTTGTGACGATGAATCCGCGGATTAGGGGACTTACTTTCTTTGCCAGGTGCCAGACGGCGACCGAGTCTTTTCCTAGACTGTTAGCAACAACTAAGCGGTCACCGTGGATCTTATAGGCCTCGGTGATTAACTCGAGTGAACGTTCCACCTTCTGGGCGAAATTGAGGCTATCCACCAAAGAGGAAATGTCTTCTCTTACCAAATTTTTTAGCATCGGATGATAATGCTCCTTTCTATGTTGATGGTGACGCCCCTTAACAATTGGGAATGTTTGGGGCCGAAAAAAATGCGCCTGGTATTCCGTGGAGGAAAATCCTACAGGCGCAGATCGCAGCGTGTGACTGCTTTACTTTGCCCTCTTATAGAGGGCTTCTACACAGATGGAACAGATCATCCTTATATCTCATTGCCGGTAAAGTATATTTTTGATCCAAAGCCTCGTCAAGAAAAACCGTCGACATGAACCCAAATACCCTTCAGATCTTGTTCGTCCAGGCTTTGATTTTGCTGTCACCCAGGACAAATGAACACTAAGAGTGAATTTACAACATGTTAATAATTGATCTTTCCCGATCAGCCTAGCATTTCGACTGCCTCACTTATATGGAAGTAGATAACGCTATAAACGGCGTAATGTGAGAGATCAAACAACGCTTCGATCTCGCGGGGATAAAATGTGATATAGAACGTGTCGACAACACCCTAACGATGATCGCTGACGACACTATGAAGTTAACTCAAATAGAAGGCTTGCTTCGCGGCTATCTTGCACGTCGAAAGGTGGGCGGAGGAACCATTAGGCAGACCGTATCCATTAATCAAGGGATTGACGCCGACTTAGGACGCAAAATCATCAAAGCGGTCAAAGGCGCCAAGATCAAAGTCCAATTTTCTATCCAGGGAAGCGAGCTTCGGATGTCCGGCAAGAAACGTGACGATTTGCAAAAGATTATTGCATTCATAAAAGAGATGAACATTGAACAGCGTCTGCAATATGTGAATTTCCGGGATTGAGTCCGAGCCACTAGGTCCAAATCCACTGAAGCCTACCGTCTCCTTTCGTCTGCTGGAAACCGCATATTAGCCCGGGAATTCGAATTCAGATATTTGGTATTCATTCTCACTAATAATAGGCTCGTTTTCCTGGAACCGATTAATTCGAAATGGATCAATCTTCACGGTTCGACTCGCGCCCTCCAAAATAAGTTCTGCCATACCTATTCCTACTGCGGGACCGGTCTTGAATCCACTTCCACTCATCCCAGCAGCAACATACATTCCTTCAATATCCGGCTCTTTTCCTAGGACCATGTGGCCGTCCGGTGTGTAGCCATCAACCTGTGTCCAAGATCTACGCCAGCCAGCATCGGCCATAGCGGGAATCCTGTGTGCGAGCTGACCAAGCGAACGGATCTGCCATTCCAGAGCTACACTGGCATCATAGTCGTTTGGATCTACTTGCAGGTCAACCGAAGGCCCCGGTCGTACGCCCAATAATGTCAGATTACCCGAGTCAGGCCTAAAATATTGGCCTACGGCATGATCGATAAAGACCATGTGAGGATCCTTCAACTCCTCAGGCCGTTCAACAAGGCCTGCGGTTAATCGCTGCGGTCCCACGGGTAGTTGAATTCCTGCGGTCTCACCCAAGTGATAAGACCAGGCGCCAGCCGCCAAGACTACCGTCGGGGTGAAAATATCCCCGTCGGACGTTCTTACTCCTATAACTTTATCATTCGCACAAAGGATTTCGAATACCGAAACTCCTTGCCGAACGGAGACGCCCAGATCACGCGCCCTTCTGGCCATTGCAGTAACTGTCGAGTATCCATCGGCATACCCGCTATCCGGCTCGTAAGCCGCCGCACCGAGGTCATCTATATTGCAAAATGGCTGGAGATCTTCAAGATCACAAGGGGAGAGCGCGACGGTATTGATTCCTATATCCTTTAGCATTTCAACATTGTTTTGAAGTCTTACCGCGTTGGACTTGTCTGCAACTGCCAGAAAACCTGTTTTCCGAAATCCCGAATCTCCACCAATGGTATCCTTCCAGCTCTCAAAAATATGAAGGCTTTTCAAGGCGAGCGCCGCGTCATAGGGATTGGTGTAGTGCATTCGGACCAGAGCACCTGAACTACCTGTAGCACCACTGCCAATACTATTTTTCTCGAGCAAGACCACTCCATCTTGACCCATACTTGCGAGGTAGTGAGCTATGCTGGCCCCGACGATGCCACCACCTATGACTACTACTGACGAAGAAATCGACATTTCAAACCTCCTGATAATTTTTGGATAGAGCTCAGAGCGAGGTATTTACCAAGTCCTGCATCTCTTCATGAAATGTTCCATTGCATCAGACACCACAATGAACTTTTATTCAATACGCAACCGCTATACAGCTTTGCATTAGATAAGAGACCGGGATCAAGAATAGGGCTTAAACTCCACTTACTTCTGGAAATCATATGTTATTTATTACCTCACTAAGAGACACGAGTTGCATGACAGAAACCGCTTGTTCTTATGCCACGATCACAAACCCTAACCTATGTGCGAAGTGTGGACGGGCCCTCCCCCGTCTCCACCAGATCTAAAGGGCCTTCTGTCAACCGGCAGAGGGCTCATCTTTAAGGATTATCCGTCAGTTCCCATCACTCCCGGAGCCTATTACGGTAAATCCTGGGGTTAACGAAAGAGATCTCAAGCAGGTAAACTGGCCATCGTGCCAGATCAACCAGACGACACATCAGAATCACTGGAGATGGTTACCGAAAGCCCTAGCCGCGGTTCGTTCGGCCTCGCCAGACGTTTTAAAGCTCTCCAACCAAGGATTGAATGATCCTGCCAACTGTTTATGCTTAGTTTGGGTGAAAATTATGAACTGGCCAAGTGAATATGATGATGAATTACACCAAAGGCAGCAATACATCTGTAGCAGAATAGGATTAGTTCGTTCAATGGTTGATTAACGTTGTTCAAACTCAGCCAATTTACCGGCACAGGGTTAGAAAAACCAACTTGGAAGCTATCGTTACGAAAGTGAAAACGTTGAGTTCGATTAGGAAAGGGGTGAGGAAACACCTTGCAAACTTTAGGGGGAATTCAAGCATCAATCTCTAAAATCAGTAGGAGCCCTGAGCTTTCCGCTCGACAAGATTCTCCGTTGGGGTTTCGGAGCTAATTACCCCATGTTTGATGAATCGAAGATGAGCAAGATTTTCTCGAATCTCCGGTTGTTAGACAAACAGATAAGGCCAGCATAATTGGAGGAAAATGCAAATGAAACGCAATCCAGACGTAATCATTATAGGAGCGGGCGCGGCGGGATGTGCCACCGCGTATTATCTCGCCCGTGAAGGAGTGAATACCCTGGTCCTCGAGCGAGATGCCATCGGGAGCCACGCCTCCGGCTTCGCGCTCGGCCTGCTAAACCCGCTGACTGGCACTGGTATTCCCGGCCCAATTCAGCCTCTTGCGGAAACAGCCTTTGAAATGCACAAGAGCTTTTGGTCAACCCTTGAAAACGAATCCGACATGAAAATCCAAGTGCGACTAATGCCCCATCTGGAGCTGTTTATGACAGCAGAGGAAGAGGCCGATCAGCAGGAAGACATGGATCGATGGGCTGCGGCCGAGGGCTTCATGGCACGGCGGTTAGAACCTAAAGAAGTATTCGCGATAGAACCGCGTATTACTCGAGAACTCTATAGCGCAGTGTTGCTGGAAAGCGTGGGAGTAATGGACAGCTACAGATATACCCTGGCTCTGGCCCAGGCGGCGGAGCATCATGGTGCAGAGTTCGCCACAGGAATCGCAACCGGGCTGATTTCTTCCGGAAACAAGATTACTGGAGTAGCACTTGAACGAGGTTCAATCGATTGCGAGACCGTGGTTCTAGCCCTTGGGCCGTGGTCAGGACAAGCTTCGTCATGGTTAGGATTTGACATCCCGATTTCGCCACTAAAGGGTGAGATAATATATCTGGAGGGCCTTGAAACACCCATGGATTACCACGTTCATGGAGCTTGTTCAATTGTCAATAAAGTCGACGGGCTCACCTGGGTAGCGGCGACTCAAGAATCAGCTGGTTTCGATGAAACCACTTCCAACGTGGCTAGGGATGAACTCATGCGTTCGGCTATATCGATGATGCCCAGTTTAGGAGACCTGCGACTGATACGCCAAACCGCATGCCTGAGGCCGATAACTCCAGATTCGGGTCCGATATTGGGAAAGGCGCCGGGTTGGGAAGGGGTCTATTTGGCAACTGGTGCGGAAAAGAAGGGTATCTTGATTAGCCCCGTGATCGGCAAGGGGATTTCCGACTTGATCCTCCAAGGCAAAACTGAAATGCCTATTGGGTCGTTTAAAATTGAGCGTTTCATACAAGATGGATGAAGGGTATCTGGCCTGGTATTTCCATCCCGGTGAGAATTATGCTTACTATGATCGATTTGCCAATTCGACAAACCCAATGTGCTATTCGGCCTCTTACAAGGCGTTCTTTTCCTCTGGTAACCGTCCGCTCGGATTTCCGCCTACACTTTATCTAGATTTCAGGAATAGGTGCCAAATGATCGAGCAGCATCAAACATTGCCTCTATATTTGCAGCAGGCACCTCACTTCTAATAGTGTGACAAGAAGAAAGTATATATCCACCGCCCCGGCCGAGAGTTTCTATCTTTTTCCTGACATCTTCTCTCACGTCGTCGACAGTCCCAAAGGGCAAAGCATGCTGGGTGTCAACAGCGCCCCAGAAAGCTAGATCTTTCCCGAATTCTGTTTTTAACTTCTCCGCATCCATGTTCCAGGCAGTGGTCTGAACCGGGTTTATTGCGTCGACACCGATGTCAATTAGATCTGGAATAAGAGCTTGTATGGCACCATCGCTATGTATTACAGCTTTTGCGTCTGTGTTCTGATGGATAGCGTCGACGCATTTGGCCATGAAAGGTTTAATTTGTTTTCGAAACATATCTTCACCGAAGTACGCTCTATCCTGAAAACCCAGATCATCAGAAAAAGACACGACGTCAACATATGGGCCGGCTTCCCTCAAGATCGCCTTGGTTGACTCAACAATTACGTCAGTAACTCTCTCTAAGAGCGCCTCAGCCCGCCGAGGGTCAAGGATGAGGTCTTCCATAAATTCCCCGAAACCCCTAAGTCGCTGGCTCGGTGCAACACAGGAGTGCCCGACCGATACGACTATGGCGTAATTAGTCTCGTCGTGAAGCTTTCGAGCTTTTTCCCCTAATCCGGCAACACGGTGAGTTTCATGCGGATCCGGCCAGGCATATTTCTCAATATCTCTGATTTCTATTCCATCTTTTTGGAACGGTCCTTGACGATAGATATAGGGCCCTACCTCATTGCGAGGTCTCTCCCAGACAACTCCCCATTCATCACGATAGCTATATTCATCGAGTTGAGTCTTTGATAAAGCTTGAGAGTCAATTGGCTGATCCGGACTGACGCTACGTGTATCGACCCCGAACATCTCCAAAATCTCATTGCATGGTGTTAGGTCGTGGTCAGGGTTGACAGGGTCGTTTAGATCAGGGCGATCAAGCTCTTCAGGAAACTCCAATAGATTCACCAGACGAGCATAGGCAATGTTGCTTATGGCGCTGGCTATCGTTCCGCAATCGATAGGTACCCGATCCGGTTCTCTTAAAGCCAAAGCAGTTCTCACTCTCTCACGGGATGTCATCCTAGCACTCATATTTATCGCCACTCCTCTACTTTTTTTCTGTGCGTACCCGCAGGCACTTAGGGAATTTTGTCTATTTCCAGAGAGATGAGACATCTCAATCCGGAGTCATATCTCTCCCGCTCACTCTAAGTCCTCTTTAATCATTTTCACGGCAGACCCTGCGTCAGGTCTGTAACCATCGGCCCCGATGTCGTTGGAAAACTTTTCCGTTACGGGAGCCCCTCCAACGTAAATTTTCACCCTATCGCGCACCCCCAATTCATTCGCTCTCTGAACCACGCTTCCCATATTCTTGATGGTAGTGGTAAGAAGTGCTGACATGCACAACACTTGAGCTTTCTCCTCTTTTACAGCATCTAGGAACTGGTCCGCTGTGTTGTCGGGTCCGAGATAAATTACCTCAAATCCTGCCCCCTCCAGCATCATCCCGACCAGGCTGATGCCAATGTCATGAAGATCACCAGTCACAGTCCCGCAGACTGCGCGCAAACCAGTAGCCTGATCAGAGCTCGATAAAAGTGGTTTGATATGCACCATGGCTCGCTTCATGGCCCTGGCCGAAACCAGCATTTCAGGCATGAAATACTCCCGATTCTGAAACTTATCACCTACTATGTCCATACCAGGGATCAAACCATTATTAACAATGTCGCCGGGTTCCAATCCGGCAGCGAGGGCTTCAACCGTGAAAGCTTCTGCGTCATCCGCATTACCGTTCACTATATACTCGATCAACTCTGCGAGATCCATTCTAATCTCCTCGAAAACTATTGGATGGATTGTTACCTGTCGATATTTCTGACGGGACCTATGGAAAGATTCTAGCTCATCGAATGCACGCGCCTATGCCTAGTGCATTCTCAGATATATCATATTTGGATTCATGAACCTATTTTATCGCTCGGATAATACTCTTCTATTCTCATTGGACATTTCGAAGCCGGACAGTACCTACAATACCCTTTAGAGGGATCATCCTCGATCACAAGTGATGTACCAACCGGAATTATGCCTGATTGCGATTTTTGGGGTTTCATGAAAGAAGATTCTAGAAGTTCTACTCCTATCTCCCCTGGCTTCAACACCTCAAATATTACAGATTGTCCTGAGATATCCCAGTAACTCTGACCGGGCCGAAGACATGCTCCCATCTTTTGGCCACTCGAATAAGCCTGCAAAAGAAGATGTTCCAACACGGAAGTAAAAGTATTGAACGCCGCCGCCGTCCCCGCTGCATCTGTAATTACCGCCTCTATGTTTTCGCCGTTTTTCATAAGCTGGGCGATCTTTCGATCTAACTCTGCTCCTAGTGTGGCGATCACAAAAATGGCATGATCCGCCCCCTCAAACAGATGTGAAGCAAACTTGCCACTGATCATATGTCCAGATCCGAATGTAACTCCGGCATTCTCGATCGATTCCACTCTCACTGCACGGTGTACAGCACGGGGTATGGATGATTCTTTCACCATCTCAACTGCTTCCGAAATCTCTGCTTGAAGCTCGTTAGCAGCCCTACCTGTGGCCCCCATCACCTTTAAGACATCCTTATCCTCTAGAACGAGAGAAGGGATGAACACTTCGGATCTGTCGAACATCATGAATTTATCCTTTTGTCGCTCATTTCATCTTTAAGAAGAAAGCCATTTACCTCAGATTGTAAATTCCTGCTGTTAGCCTGAGCACAGAAGCGCCAAACCAACTTCCACAATATACGTGATTTGCTATCAGATAAATTTGTCTGTACTAAAACTTCATTTACCACGACTTGATTACATCACACCTTCATTTCCTGCATTCATGATTCTTAGACCGCTAATCGAACCGGAATCTAACTTAATTCCGATATCAATATTGTTAGCAAGCAATATGATCTCACCTTGACCAATTAATTTATGACCGTCT
>Ga0187833_10002122_pt1 | contig 21667 bp, 20 predicted proteins | sample ETNtaG_37_FD_167968 | JGI IMG/M metagenome (GOLD analysis project Ga0187833, IMG submission 167968) | Marine microbial and viral communities from oxygen minimum zone, Eastern Pacific Ocean - ETNP2014_SV_400_PacBio MetaG (Illumina Assembly) | ecosystem: Environmental > Aquatic > Marine > Hypoxic...
TACATGAATTTTATTTCCTAGTTGTAAATAGTTTTTTATTTTCCTTGATGTGCCTCCATAAACTATTCCTGGACATTTTCCGTGATTTAATGTGAAAACTTCGATAATTACTGAATTTTCAGAATAATTATTTTTTGATAACAGATAGCCTTCGTCATTCCACTGCATAATCTAACTAATTTTTAAATCTTTAATAATTTTTTTTGCAGCATTATGTTCTGCAATTTTTTTGGAATTGCCAGTCCCATAAAAAAAATTTGTATCATGAATTTTCACAGAAACTTTGTAAGATGGGTTATGCTGAGGACCCTTATAAGATAATATTTTATAAGTTGGTAATTTTTTAAAATATTTAAGTGAATGTTCCTGTAGTTTTGTCCTAGGGTCTATTTCTATTTTAACAGTTTTTTTAATTTCATCATTCCAAAATTTTAGAATAAAATTTTCTGCAACTTTAAAACCAGAATCGAGATATACAGCAGCAATCAAAGCTTCACATGCATCACCTAATATTTTATCTTCTATCTTTAATTTTTTTTTATAAGTGTTTCCTAAAATAAGAAATTTTTCTAACTCCAATATTTTACTAATTTTTAAACAGATTTTGCGATTTACTAGTGATGCAAATTTTTTATCTAGGCTACCTTCAGATTCATATGGATATAAATTAAATAATTTTTTTGATAAAACTAATCCCAAAACTCTATCTCCGAGAAATTCTAACTTTTCGTTGTTATTCAAAAGATCAAAGCTTTTATGAACTAATGACAGAGATAGCAATTTTTTATTTTTAAATTTAATGTTTATTTTATTTTCCAATATTTTTTGATTTTGCATTATTAATTGATTATATTAAAAAACCTATTCCATTCGATAATATCAAACCATTTCCATATTTGAAAAATGTTTCCCTTATTTTTATTAGTTGAAAAAAAAATGATTCTTGCCTTACCTACTAAATTTAATTTATTAACATAACCTACACTGTTTAGATATCTGCTATCTTTCGAGCAATCTCTATTGTCACCCAAAAAAAAATAATGATTCTTTGGAACAATATATTTGTCTGAGTTTTTAAAACTATCTTTTTTTTTATAAACGGCAGTATACGAATGCCCATTTGGTAATTTCTCGTTGAATGCAACGGCATTTATTATTTGTTTTCCACAGTAAATTTTTAAATCCTTAATATTTTTTTTTGTCTTTAGTAATTGGTTATTATTCAAATATAAATCACCATTAATAAATTGAATTTCATCCCCAGGTAATCCAATCAATCTTTTTATATAATCAGTTCTGTTGTCGACAGGTGTTTTAAAGACGATAACGTCACCTCGCTCCGGTTCTTTAAAAAAAAATCTACTATTTGAGAATTTTGGGCTAAATGGAAATGAATGTTTACTATAGCCATATGTATATTTAGAAACAAAAAGCCTATCACCAACCAATAATGTAGGTTCCATGGAAGATGATGGTATGTAAAATGGTTGAAATAAAACAGATCTTATAATTATTGCAATAACTAAGGCATAAAAAATTGTTACTAAATTATCATAAAAAAATTTTTTATTTATTTTCATTATTTTGAAATTATAACGCTAGCAATAGAGTATTTTTTTTCATCAGAAATAGATAATAATATATTAAATTTTTTTACTTTAAAAAGAGTTTTAATTTTATTAGCAATTTTTTTGTTTATGTATATATATGGTTTTCCATAAGTATTGTTTACTACCTCAATATCTTTAAAATTTATATTTTTTCTAAAGCCGATACCTAAAGCTTTGGCAAAAGCTTCTTTCGCAGCAAATCTTTTAGAGTAACAATTTATAGAATTTGATTTTTTTTCACAATATGCAACTTCATTTATGGTGAATATTTTTTTTTTAAAATTATATTTTTTTTTTAGTAATATTTCTTTAAGTCTATAATTTTCGACAATATCTATACCTGTTCCTAAAATAGCCATTATTTTAAAATTTTTTTAAAATTTAAAATAGCTTGTTTTAGACCAACGAAAATTGCTTCACTAACTATAAAATGACCAATATTTAATTCTTTAACACTTTTAATTTTTTTGATCATTTTGGCAGTTTGATACGTTAAACCATGACCAGCATGTACTTCCAAACCATTTATATTTGCATATTGAGCAACTTTTTTAATTTTGATAAATTCATTAAAGAATTTTTTATTTAAATTATATAAATTACAAAATCTACCTGTATGTAATTCGACGCAATCTGCACCTAATTTTTTAGCCTTCCTGATGTCCTGAATTTTGGGTTCAATAAATAAACTGGTACGTATTCTTTTTTTTTTAAGATAATAAATTATCTTCTTAATTCTAAAATTCTCTTTATCAAGATTCAATCCTCCTTCAGTAGTAAGTTCTTCTCTTTTTTCCGGTACTATACAAACAAAACTTGGTTTTGATTTTAAGGCAATCTTCAACATTTTGTTTGTTGGAGCCATTTCTAAATTAACTCGGATATTTTTTAATCTCACGATTTTAAATAAATCTTTATCTGTAATGTGTCTTCTATCTTCTCTTAAGTGAATAGTAATAGAACTGGCGCCAAATTTTTTTGCCATTAGAGCGGCCTTATATGGATCGGGGTAATTTCCACCCCTGGCATTACGTACGGTAGCAACATGATCTATATTAACACCTAATCTAATCATTTTTATTTTAGAAAACGGCTACCTTGTTTAGTTGCAGATATTTTTTTTAAAAAAGGAGGTAAGGTGTTTTTTTTGTAAACGGGAATTGAAATTTTTATTTGTGAAATTATTTTATTTTTTTTGATTAATAAACTTTTTTTATTTGATCTGTCAATAATACACGCAAATCCCAAATTTATTGCATTCGCTTTTTTAACTAATTTTGCACATTCTAAAATGGATTTGCCAGTTGTTATTACATCCTCCACGATTAATACTTTTGTATCTTTTTTTATTGAAAAACCTCTTCTTAGCTGGAACTTGCCTTCAACTCTTTCAGAAAATATTGCCTCTTTGTTTAATTTTCTTCCTATTTCATGGCCTATTATTATGCCGCCCAAAGCTGGAGACAGAATCAAATCAACTGAAGGAAAAGATTTCAATATTTTTTCTGCTAAAGAACTACATATTTTAGATGCAGCATTGGGATCGCTTAGAAGTTTTGCACATTGGACATACCTATTGCTATGCAAACCCGAAGTAAGAACAAAGTGACCTTCTAATAATGCTCTAGTTTTTTTTAAAACGTTTAAAGAATCTTTGTAAGAGAGCATGCTTTTTTTTATGTCTTATAATTCTAAATTTAAATTCTTTTTGTTTTAACTCGCTTATAAGTTTTGTAAAGTTTTTTAAATCATCTATTTGTATGTCAAAGATAAAGTTTATATGATCTATTTTTTTTTCTGTCATTTCCACACTGGTTATATTTCCCTTATTAACGCCAATTAATGAAGTGACTTCTCCCAATTTTCCTGGAATATCTGGCAACGAAATCCACAAAGCACTGTTATATTTTTTGTTTATTTCTTTCTTAGGCTCTTTGTCATACCAATATCTTCTAATAGCTGCTCGAGCTTTTCCTGTTTTTGCAGAGCTTAACCAATGTAGAGATGGAGATACTTTATCAGAGGTAATTATTTTTATCATATCTCCATTATGCAATAAGCTTTGCAAAGGACTTTCCTTACCGTTCACTTCACATCTAATAGCGGTGTCGCCAATATGAGTATGTACAGCATAAGCGAAATCAATAGGAGTTGCATCTTTGGGAAGTTTAATTACTGACCCTTCTGGGGTAAAACAAAATACGTTGTCTTGAAACATTTGTAATTTTGTATATTCATAATAATGTTCTGGACTCGCCCCTTTATCAATAATTTCAACTAAATCAACCAACCAATCATATTCTTTCCATGCTGATGAACTAAACTTTCCTGAAGATTTATATTTCCAATGAGATGCTATCCCTCGTTGAGCAAATTCGTGCATATAATTAGTTCTGATTTGAATTTCGACACGTTGTTTTTCAGGACCAATAATTGCAGTATGTATTGATTTGTAATTGTTTATTTTTGGAGTAGAAATATAATCTTTAAATCTACCAGGAATTGTTTGCCACATGGTATGAAAAATACCTAAAGTTTTGTAACACTCTGGAATACTATTCGCTATTACTCTGAACCCAACAATATCAGAAATCTGTTCTAAAGAAGTTCTTTTTTTTTGAATCTTTCTCCAAATTGAAAATGGAGTTTTTTCTCTTCCAGTTATTTTTACATTAATACCATTTTTTTTTAATATACTAATAAATTCTTGTGAAATTTTTTTAAATGTATCTTTTCTGTTTTCTTCTTTAACAATTAATCTTTTAGTTATTAATTCTCTTGCTTCTGGATTTAATATTTTAAATGAAATATCTTCCAATTCATCTCGAATTCTATTCATTCCCATCCTGTCTGTTAATGGTGCATAAATTTCCATAGTCTCTCTTGCAATTTGTTTCCTTTTTTCAATATCTTTAAATTCTTCAATAGTTCTCATATTGTGTAATCTATCTGCAATTTTAACTAACAAAACCCTAATATCTTTGGATGTTGCTAATATTAATTTTCTAAAATTTTCCGCTTTAGAATTTTTTTTAGCCTTATCTTCAAGTGCAGAAATTTTAGTAACTCCCTCAACCAAATCTGCCACTTCTTTACCAAATTCATCCTTAACAGTTTTGTAGGTAGCTTTAGTATCCTCAATTGTGTCGTGCAAAAGTCCTGTGGCTATGGTTGCGCTATCCAGCTTCAGATCGGTTAATATATTTGCAACAGCAACAGGATGTATTAAATAAGGATCACCGGAAATTCTTTGTTGGTTTGCATGGGCCTTTAGGGCAAAATTATATGCCTTTGACAGAGTATCTGGATTTAGAAATTTATTATAGGCCTTTACTTTGTTAATTAAATCTTCCTGGTTAAGCATTTTATTATTATATCAATTATTATCTATTTTTAATATAGAGTTCTTTTCCTCATCATTAAGTTTTTGTATTAAATTATTAATAGCCTCTTTTGTTTTGGGATGTTTCCACATTGGTGATATTTCTCTCAAAGGAAATAAAACAAAATTTCTTGATGTGAGTTCTTTATGTGGTACCGTAAAATCTAAATTATTGTATTTTAGATTCAATATTTGGCTATTATAATCAATGATATCAATATCACATGTCCTTGGATCATTTTTTTTAACTCTTTTTCTTTTCAACTTTTCTTCTATAAAAATTAGAACTGACATTAAATCAACTGGTGGCAAATTAGTCTCAACTGAAATAACAACATTAATAAACTTTGGATTTTCTCTATCTGGGTAAGAAGGTGTTTTGTAAAAACTAGATTTTTTAATTACCTTAATTCCATAAGTATCAAGAAATAAAATTGCCAGGTTTATATTTGCAAATCTATCCCCATATTTGGATGATAAATTTGATCCCAATCCAAGAAAAATCATTTTAAATTAGCTTGTTTTTCTAAAATATCTAGATCTCTCTCTGTTCCAATCTCTCTGTTTTTTAACTTGTCTTTTATCATAATGCTTTTTACCCTTTGCAATTGCAATTTCGATTTTTACTTTTCCATTTTTAAAATACATTTTTGTGGGAACAATTGTAAAGCCTTCTCTATTAATTTTTCCAATTAATTTATTTACTTCTCTTTTATTTAATAAAAGCTTTCTATCATTGGTTGGACGATGATCATTGTAACTGGATTCTTTATAGGAAGAGATGTGAGAATTAATTAAAATAATTTCCCCTCCTTTATCTACTGCATATGAATCTGATATATTAACTTTGCCTTTCCTTATTGATTTAACCTCAGATCCTTTTAAGACAATTCCTGCCTCTAAAACTTCTTTAAAAAAATAATTAAACCCTGCTTTTCTATTTAAACAAATAATTTTTAAACCTTTATTGGTTTTGCCCTTCATGAATTAAATTAAATTTGCATGTTGCATTGCAGATTTAATTTTTTCCTTTGTTCCTGGGGTCACTCCTACTAGAGGAAGTCTAACTTCATCTGAGCAAAGTTTTAATAGATTTGCTGCATATTTAACTGGACTAGGATTACTCTCGATAAAAAGAGATTTATGAAGAGGTATTAATTGATCATTAATTTCTTTTGCCCTTGACAAAAGATTATCATTATTTTTCGCCAAAGATGCTTCTTGAAATTCTGAACAAAGTTTAGGTGCAATATTTGCTGTTACTGAAATACAGCCTCTTCCCCCTCTCAAATTAAATTCTAATGCTGTAGCATCCTCTCCAGAAAGTTGAATAAAATCATTTCCAATTTTTTTCTTTTGTTCATCAACGCGGTCCAAATTTGCCGTTGAATCTTTTACTCCAATAATGTTTTTTAATTCAAAAAGTCTTGCCATAGTATCAACCGACATATCAACAACAGACCTTGATGGTATGTTGTATATAATTATGGGTATGTCAGATTCATCATTTATAGCTTTGTAATGATGATACAAGCCTTCTTGTGTAGGCTTGTTATAATAAGGTGTTACGACTAGCGCAGCATTCGCACCTGTTTTCTCAGCATACTTAGTTAGTGATATTGCTTCTTTTGTTGAGTTTGACCCAGTGCCAGCAATCACAGGAATCTTTCCTTTACATTCACTTACACATAATTCAATCACTCTCATATGTTCTTCGTGATCTAAAGTTGGAGACTCTCCCGTTGTTCCAGCTGGCACGATACCAGAGGTGCCATTTTTAAGATGATAATGAATTAGAGATATATAGGTATCTTCATCCAATTTACCATTTTTGAACGGTGTAATTATTGCAACAATTGATCCTTTAAACATAAATCTTTATAACATAATTTACTGAATCAAATCATCTAAAATTTTATGACCAAATTTTTGATAACAAATTTAATTATTTTTATAATTGCATTATTTTTATTAGAAAACTTGATTGCTGAGGAAATAATTATTCCAAAACCAGAGCCAAAAATTGAAGAATTAACAAAAAAAGAAATAATACTACCGAAAACTCAGCCTGAGGATGATAAATTGCAAAAAGAAGAAACCTCTCAAATTGATGAAAGATTATTAAAAAAAACGATTCTACCAATAATTAAGCCAACAAACGGTGATCTCATAAAGTTGGAAGATAAGAAAACAAAATATTTATTACCTAAGAAAAAGCCAGAAGATCAAATAATAGAACAACCCGAATTTGTGGAAAAAAGAAAAGAAAGTGAGAAGGAAAAAATTATTACAAAAATTGAGGATAAAGAATTAATTATTCCTAGAAAAAAACCAATTACATATCAGGAGCAAAAAAGAAAGGTTGCTACTAAATCTAAGTATTTTTCTAAAAATGATTTTAAATTAGCTAAAAAGATATTTTCTGAAATAGATAAAAAAAGATGGAGCAGCGCAATAAATTTGGCAAGTAACGGTAAAAATAGATCAATTTATAGATTGGTTAAATGGCTTTACTTATTAGAACCCAATAATCAAGCAAATTTCTATGATTATATAAATTTTATTAACTTAAATCCAAACTATCCAAGAATAAACAGGCTCAGGTATTTATCAGAACACAAAATTAATACAAAAACAATTTCTGAAAAGCGAGTAATAAAATTATTTGATGGAAAAGAGCCTTTCAGTGGATATGGAAAATTAATGTTAGGTCAAAGCTATTTGTCGGAAGGTAACCATGAAAAGGGAATATCTTTGATAAAAAATGGTTGGATTACTGCCAAGTTATCAAAAAGAGATCTTAAATATTTAAGAAAAAAATTAAAAAAATATTTAAATACCGAAGATCATATCAAAAGAGCCGACTGGTTAGCTTGGGAAAATAAATATTGGGATTTAAAAAGAATGCTCAGGTACTTGCCAAAAGATTATCAAGCTTTATATAACGCAAGATTATTACTAATGAGCAAATCTTATGGAGTAGATAACGCTATTAGTAAGGTGCCTAGTAAATTAAATAAAGATCCAGGTTTACTATACGATCGGTTAAAGTGGAGAAGAAAGAGAGGTCGTGTTGACTCTTCTTTGGAAATATTACTAAAGATTAAAAATGATCCTAAATTCTTAGTAAGGCCGGATAAATGGTGGTTTGAAAGAGAAATTATATCAAGAGCTTTAATTTATAAAAATAAATATGCTATTGCTTACAAAGTTGCTAGCAATCATTCAATGAAAGATGGTCCCGAATATGCTGAAGCAGAATGGATGTCAGGATGGATTGCATTAAGTTTTCTAGATGATCCTATATTGGCAACCCAACATTTTCATAATTTTTTTGAAAATGTTGGTTATCCCATAAGTTTGTCAAGAGGAGCTTATTGGCTTGGCAGATCATATGAAAAATTAAATGACATAGAAAGCTCAAAAAAATGGTTTAAAAAAGCATCTAAATACTTAACCACTTATTACGGTCAACTGGCATTTATAAAAATTTACCCCAACAAAAGTTTTTATTTGGATAGAGAAATGATGGTACCAGGTGATATTGAAAAAAAAGTATTTACCGAAAATGAGTTAACAAAATTAGTAGTTTTACTTCATGAAGTAAATAAAACTAAGTACGCTAAAGATATTCTTAAACATTTGGCATCTAGTAATATTAATCAAGGGAGCGAAATTTTAGCGGGAAATTTAGCAATTAGTATTGGAAGATATGATTTTGCAATACAGATTGCAAAAAAGGCCTCTTATGAAAAAAGATTTCATTATACTTTAAACTTTCCAATTATCAATGTCCCTTTAAAAATAAATAACAAGAGAATGCCATCTCCGGAACTTATTTTAGCAATTATTAGACAAGAAAGTGAATTTGACGTACGGGCGCATAGCAACGTTGGTGCTAGAGGCATGATGCAAATAATGACATATACCGCAAGGCTTGTAGCTAAACGCGCTAGACTTCCTTATAGCAAAAAAAAACTAACTTCAGATTCTAATTATAATATTAAATTAGGTTCATATTATATTGCTGAACTTCTTGAACAATACGAAGGCTCTTATCCCTTTTCAATCGCTGCATATAATGCTGGACCCAAAAGAGTTGCTTATTGGAATAAAATTAATGGCAATCCACAAAAAGAGGAAATAGATTACATAGATTGGGTTGAATTAATAAAATTTAGAGAAACACGAAATTATGTACAGAGAGTACTCGAAAATGTTAATGTTTATAAATACATGTTGACGAAAAACCCTGTTAAAATTCATAATTACTTTTTTGATAAACCACATTACTAATTATTTAGGTAAATAATTAACTTTTCCTATTACCAGATCAACTAAGGACAGTAACCAGAATTGATGAATATTTTCTATCTGATTATAAGCCTTAGAATTTACCCACAAATTGATGTTACCTAATTTTTTGACAGGGTTTTTTATTGAATGTCCGGTAAATGTGATTATCTTTGAAAAACTTTTTCTTTTAGCTGCAATACAAGCCTTAATAATATTTTTTGATTTTCCACTAGAAGAAATAACTATCAAAATATCTTTTTTGTCACCAAAATAATTTATTGCCATTTCCATCCAATGTTCATATCCAAAATCATTTGAAAAGCACGTTATTAAGTCAGCTTCATTACAATTAATACATCGTATTTTTGCGTTTTTGGTTAAATCAACACTGAAATGACTTGCAATTGAAGCGCTACCCCCGTTGCCAAAAATAAGTATTTTTTTTTTTCTTTTTCGAGTGTTAATAAGAATTTTTTTAATAATAATTAGCTTTTTTTTTATTCTATCATTAGCATCAATGAGTTTTTTAAAATCATTAAAATATTTATCTAGGAACTGTGTTTCTTTTTTTATCATCTATATCTTTCTAAACTTATGAATTATTTTAATATATAATTAGCATTTGGTACAATAAATATTTATAAATATATCCTATAATAAATAAAAACTATAAAAATACTCTTCGATTGTTACTTGAACTATTATTATTGATAAATTGTTAATCTTTTTAAGGAAATAAATAATGAACATTACATTACTTGGTGGAGGAATAGCATCGATATCACTATCTTATTTTTTACAAAATAATAAAAATATTAAAAATATTCATATATTAGAAAAAGAAAACAGGATAGGTGGATTACTTAGATCTTATAAATTTGGAAAAATTTATTATGATGTGGGGCCTCATATTATTTTTTCTAAAGATAAAAAAAATTTAAAAACAATTCTAAATTTGCTTGGTAAAAATAAAGCTAAGATAAGAAGATCAAATAAAATAATATTTAACAAAAAAATATTAATAAAATATCCGTTCGAAAATGAACTCCACAAACTACCCAAAGTGGAATTAGAATATGCCTTAAAAATGTTTTTGAATAACAGATATAAAAAAATAAAACCAAAAAATATGAAACAGTTTTTTTTGAAAATTTTCGGTAAAGGTATCCTGAAACTTTATTTAGAACCCTATAATAATAAAATTTGGAAATATCCTATTTCAAAAATGGATACACAAATGGTTGAGAGAATTCCAAGACCCCCTAATAGAGATATTTTAAACAGCGCAAAAGGAATTGCTAGCGAGGGATATAAACACCAATTATACTTTAATTATCCGGTTAAGGGTGGCATAGAAAGTTTATTTAATTCTTTTAAAAGAAATTTAAATAAAAAAATTAAAATTTATACTAATCAAAAAATTTTAAAAATAAATAAAAATAATGGTTTTTTTAATATTTGCACAAATAAAAAAAAATTTAAAAGCGAAATGTTGATTTCCACTATTCCACTAAATCATTTTTATAAGCTATTTCATTCAAATAAAAAAACTATAAATTATTCAAAAAATCTAAAATATAATTCATTATATATTTCTGTATTTAAAATAAAAGGAAATGTAGCCGGAAATAATTTTGCTTTTATGATTCCTGATAAAGATATTATATTTCATAGAATTTCTAAGTTAAACTTTTTGGGTAAAAATTATTCTGAAAAAAACTATAGCTTTTTTGAAATTGAAATCACCTTTAGAAAAGAAAGTAAAATAAATAAAATGAATAAAAATTTGATTATAAATCAAATTATTACTGGTTTATTTAAAATTAATTTTATAAAAAAAAGATCCGATATTCATTCTTATGTTTTAAAGAAATTTGAATATGCTTATGTAATTTATAATCTTGAACATAGAAAGAGTGTTAACAGCATCATTAATTATTATAGTAAATACGGTGTTAAATTTTTAGGAAGATGGGGTTCATGGGAATACCTAAATTCAGATCAAGTTATAAAGAATGCAAAACTTCTATCAGAAGATATAATTAATGAAATTGAAAACTAAAAATAAAGACGTGTATATAATTACTGGTGTAGCTGGTTTCATTGGATCTACTTTACTTTCTGAACTAATCAAGAGAAAAAAATGCATCATTATAGGAATTGACAACTTCAGGCTCGGAAAGTTTGAATTTATTAAAAATTTTACAAAAAATAAAAAATTTATTTTTTTAAAAATTAACTTAAACAAGAAAATAAAAAATAATAAAATTTTAAAAATCTTAAAAAGAAATAGACTTAAACAAATTTGGCATTTGGCGGCTAATTCCGATATCCAATCTAGTGCTATTAATACATTTGCCGATTTAAAAAACACTTTTTTGGTAACTGCTAATATTTGTAATTTTTTAAAACCATTTATTGAAAAAAAAACAATATTAATTTTTTCATCAAGTTCTGCAATTTATGGAAATATTAAAGGTAGAATAAGTGAAAGTTCATCTCCTCATATGCCAGAAAGCTATTATGGAGCAATGAAGTTAGCTTCGGAATCATTTATATCTGCTTTTTCATTTAATAATAGTATAAAAAGTTTCATATTCAGATTTCCAAATGTTGTGGGGAAAAATTTAACACATGGAATTATTTATGATTTATCAAAAAAGATTATGACAAAAAATAAACATTTAAAAGTATTGGGTAATGGCCAACAACGTAAACCCTATTCACATGTTAATGAAATAATAAAGTGCATGATTTATGTAATTAAAAAAAAACATAATAAAAAAGTTAATTATTATAATATCGGAACAAATGACAGTGGAATTAAAGTAAAGAATATCGTTCATTTGTTATTGAAAAAATTTAGAAGAAATAAAAAGATTCTATATGAAAAAAGTGATCGTGGATGGAAAGGAGATATTCCTTATTACAAATATTCTACGAAAAAACTAAATAAAACAGGATTTAAATTTCATTTAAATTCTTATCTATCAATAAAAAAAGCAATAAAGGATTATTAAAAATAAGAAAGAATTTATGGAAATTGCTATCTTGATAGGTGGGAGTGGTACTAGATTAAAAAAAATCTTAAGAAATAAACCCAAAGCTTTTTTAAAAATTGGAAATAAACCTATTATATTCCATCAGATAGAAAAATTATCAGTAATTAAAAAAAGAATATTCATTCTTTCAAAAACAAATTATAAAAAATTCCATAATCTATTAAAAAAAAAATTTAAAAGATTGAAATTTATTTTCTTAGAAGAAAATAAACCATTAGGTAACGCCGGCTGCTTAAAAAATTTAGAAAAATATAATTCTGAAAATTTTTTAATAATATATGGAGATTTAATTTTTAATATTGATTTTAAAAAATTCATAAAATTTCATCTGCAAAAAAAAAGCCACTTAACATTACTTGTTCATCCAAATGATCATCCTTCGGACAGCGATATAGTTGAGATCAACAAAGAATTTAAAATTATAAAACTACATAACAAACCTCATAAAAAAATGAATATAGGCAATTTATGCATGTCCGGAATATTTATTATAAATAAAAAAATTTTAAAATATTTAAAATTAGACAAATTTCAAGATTTTTCAAATGACCTTCTTGGAAAATTACTGAAAACAAATTTAAAAATACATGCTTATAATACACGAGAATATGTAAAAGATGCAGGGACACTCGATAGAATCAATTTAATCAAAAAACAAATAAGAACAAAAAAATTTATAAATGGAAATTTAAATAAAAAAATCCCTGCAATTTTTTTAGATAGAGATGGAGTAATCAACAAAGATAATTTTAAAAATCAATATCAAAATCCTTTGAAATTAAATTATGAAGTTATCAAAGCAGTAAAACAAATAAACGATAATGGATACCTATCTGTTATTGTAACTAATCAACCAGCGGTAGCTAAAGGTTTTATTACCTTAAAAAAACTTGAGAATGATCATAAAAAACTAGAATATCTCTTTGGAAAAAATAATGCTTACTTTGATAGAATATACTTTTGTCCATACCATCCTCACAAAGGATTCAGGGGGGAAAATATTAAATTTAAAAAAAGATCAAACTGGCGAAAACCAAATAATGGTATGTTTTTACGTGCGATCAAAGACCTAAATATTAACAAGAAGAATTCATACGTGATTGGAGATAGAGATGTAGATTATCTTGCGGCAAAAAAAACAGGTATTAAATGTTTAATTGTAGGCAAAAAATTTGTTAAAAAAGGATTAATTAATTATAAAAATTTATATTCTGCAACAAGATCTATTTTTAACTCTTAGGTTCTTCTATTAAAAAAAATTTTTATTAACAATGTTTTTAAAATGATATTATCTAAAACACCATTGAGGATCAGTTTTGCGGGAGGTGGTTCTGATTATTTTAACAAAAAAAGCAATATACCTGGCAGAGTCATATCAACAACAATTAATAAATATATATATATATTATTAACTAATAAACATGATGATAAAATAAGAATTTCATATTCTCAAACTGAAAATGTGAATAATGCAAATGATATTAATCACGTTATTATCAAAAACTCATTAAAATATTTTAATATATATAGAGGTGTAGAAATTATCACTTCTGCTAATGTTCCATCATCAGGTGGTGGGCTGGGATCATCTAGCGCATTAACAGTTGGCCTAGCTAATGCAATAAACAAATTTTTAACAAATAAAAAAATAGGAAAAAAATTATTAAGCAAACATGCTTGTGAAATTGAAATTAAAAAATGTAAAAAGCCAATTGGAATGCAAGATCAAATTTCTACAGCTTATGGTGGATTAAATACAATTATCTTCAAAAAAAATAAATCTGTTACGGTAAAAAAAATCAAAATATCAAAATTAAGAAAAAAAAAATTTGAAAATAATCTCATGCTATTTTATAGTGGAATTAATAGAAGTGCAGATCATATATTAGAAAGTATTAAAAAAAGTGGAAAAAAATTCATCAATTTTGAAAAACTATCTAATTTAGCAAAAAATTTTGAATATGAATTAACATCTGGAAGTTTAGACAACTTGGGTCATATTATGCATGAAAATTGGATGATTAAAAAAGATTTAGATATTAAAGTTTCACCAATGAATATAGATCAAATCTATGAAGATGCTCTCAATGCTGGAGCAATTGGGGGAAAATTGCTCGGTGCTGGAGGTGGCGGATATTTTCTTTTCTTTGTAAAATATGAAAATCAAAAAAAAGTAAAAAAAAGACTATCCAGACTTGAATGTATTAATTTTGGTTTTAGTGATACTGGGTCAAAATTATTTAAAATCTGATATTTTATTCAAGTTTAATTTAATTTTAAATAAATTAGTTATTGAAACAATAGCAATAATTAAAATTTTATTCATAGGCATTCCTCTAGATTTTCTATCCTTAATCTCCAAATATTTTATTGGTAGCTGGCAAATATTCCATTTTTTTTTAATAAAATATATAAATAGTTGTGAAGTAAGAAGAGATTTATTAAATTTATAATTTTTTAGAATTAATAACAATTTACTTTTATTAAAAACCTTAAATCCACAATCCAAATCTTTAAAGTTATTCCAAAACAATATATTACACAGTTTTGAGTAAGAAAAAGAAAGAAATCTTCGTAAAAACTTATCTTTTCTTTTGACTCTATGACCGGCCAACAAATCTAAATTTTTTAAATTAAACATATTCAAAAATTTTTCTATATTCTGAAAATTGTATTTTCCTCCTGAATCACTAAATAAAATAATATTTCCCGAGCAAGTATTAACTCCATCTATGAAAGCTTGTGTATATCCCCTTCTTTCTTCTAAACTATTTAGTATAAAATTATATTTTGTTTTTAGTTCATTTAATTTTTCATAGGTTCCATCGGTACTTCCATCTTGTACGATTACTAGTTCTGAATTTGAATTATTTCTTAAATATTTATTTATTTCTACAATCTCATTTTCAATTGTATCAATTTCGTTATGCACTAATAACAATAATGATGTATTTTTGTTCATGTATTTTATAAAAAAAATTTGATACTAATTAACCTATAAATCTTTGATATAAAAATATTTTATACTTAAAATGACACACTCTAACATTCTTACTTTTATTATCACAAAGATTAAATAAACAATTTATAAAAAATGGAAAAAAAAATCAATTTTCAAAAATTGTTGCCTTCTTTTATTTTTGCAGTTTTCTTTATTATTGGAATAAATATTTATGATGATTACGGTATACCTTGGGATGAATATAATGAAAGAATAGGCGGTTTTGTTTCACTGAATTTTGTTAGGGAAACTCTTTCACTAGAAACTTATTCTGGTTTTCCAAAATTTGTAGATTACATTCATACTAACTATGGTGTCACGTTTAATTTACCCATGGCATATATAGAAAAAACCTTTTTGATAGACGATATAAAGCAAATTTTTCTTATTAGGCATTTATTTAATTTTATAATATTTTTTATATCAAGTATTTTTTTTTTCGTGTTACTAAAGAAAAGATTTTCTAAATTATTAAGCACAATTGGTCTCCTTTTTTTTTACTTAAGTCCAAGGATTTTTGCCGACAGTTTCTATAACAACAAAGATATCATCTTTTTTTCTTTTTTTATAATAAGTCTTTTTTTTTCAATAAATTTTTTAAATAATCCAACTTATAAGGGAACTTTACTATCTTCAATTACATGTTCTCTTGCAATTGCCACCAGAATACTAGGAATTATTGTGCCCTTTGTTGTGGTTATTTTTTTTATCCTTAGATCTTTGGAAAACAAAAATTTTTTTAGTAAAAACATCTTTAAAATTGTTATTTACATAGTTTTACTTCAGATTTTCACAATTGTGTTTTGGCCCCATTTGTGGATCGACCCAATAACAAATTTTTTTAATACTTTTGAAACGATGAGCTCTTATCCTTGGAGGGGTGGTATATTTTATTTAGGTAATTACATAAGTGCATTAAATTTACCGTGGCATTATTCTATAGTATGGATACTTGTATCCACTCCTATTCTATATTTGTTTCTTTTTTTCCTGGGCTCTTATTTGATAATTGTTAGATTCATAAAAAGATTTATTAATTTGTCTGAAAAAAAAAGATTTAATGATATCTACAGAGGAAATAAAGAAAGAATGGATATAATATTCTTTTCAATTTTTTTTTTCTCGATCATCCTAGTTATAGAACTTAATTCAACATTGTATAATGGGTGGAGACAATTGTACTATATTTATCCATCTTTGATCTTTATATCAATTAGAGGGTTAGAATTTATTTCGAGAAAAATTAAAGTTAAATATACTTTTATATTTATAATTCCATTTTTAATATTTACATCTTTATGGATGATAAAACATCATCCTTTTCAATTCGCTTATTTTAATAAGCTAGCTGGGAATAATATAAGGGATAATTTTGAAATAGATTATTGGGGAGTGAGTAATTTAAAAGCATTAAATTTTATAGCAAAAAATAATTCTAATAAAAAAATTAATGTTTTCGTTTTAAGTGAATCTCCTTACCACTGGAGCCTTTTAATGCTTGATAAAAAAGATAGAAAAAGATTTAATTTTGTAAAAAATATAAATGAATCCAACTTTATTGTTACAAATCATTTTTATCAAAAAGGGAATCCGATTAAAATAGAACAAAAATTAAATGAAAAATTTAAATTATTTAAAGTCTTTAATGTAAATAAAATACCAATCAATAGTATTTTCATTAATAACTAGTAATTTTTAAAAAAAGTTATAATAGTGTTATCAGATGAAAATTTTTGTTTATAAAACAATTTTTGTTTTTTTGGGAATTTACTTATTGTATCAATTTACAATAGGAAAAAAAATTGGATATTATGAACATACTTTAAAAAATTTAACAAATGATCAAGGAAGAGAAATGATCAGAAATAAAGTAAGAAATGAATTAAAAAAAGCAAATAAAAAAGATCAAATTCTCAAACCTGAAGATAGAGAAATACTAAAAAAATTTATAACAAAAATTCAAAACGAACTTAATGAATAGATCCACTCAACAAAATTAAAGTTTATTTATTTAAATAATGTTTGGCGGAGAGGGAGGGATTCGAACCCTCGAAACGAATTACTCCGTTTGCCAAGTTAGCAACCTGGTGCGATCAACCAATCTCTGCCACCTCTCCGTGTCAATTGGTTTATATTCATTATATTGAATATTCAAGTGTATTGCAGTAATTTTTAAAAAATGAAAAATAAATATTCTATTTTTTCTTTAATAAAGAACTCTTTCAGCTATCACGAAAATTGGCAAAAAGCATGGAGGGACCCTGAACCAAAAAAATCATACGATGTAATAATAATTGGAGGCGGAGGTCATGGTTTAGCAACAGCCTATTATCTTGCTAAGGAACATAATATAAAAAATATAGCAGTTGTTGAAAAAGGATGGATTGGTGGAGGAAATACCGGAAGAAATACCACTATTATTAGATCAAATTATTTGTGGGATGATAGTGCTGGACTTTACGACCATGCATTAAAAATTTGGGAAAACTTATCACAGGAATTAAATTTTAACGTCATGTTTAGTCAAAGAGGTGTTATGAATTTAGCTCACAATCAACACGATGTAAGAGAATTAAAAAGAAGAACTCATGCTAATAGGTTAAATGGTATAGATTGTGAATGGTTAGAAACAAAACAAGTTAAAGAATTTTGCCCTATTATTAATTGCTCACCAAATATTCGTTATCCAGTAATGGGCAGTACATTGCAAAAAAGAGCTGGAACAGCCAGGCACGATGCTGTTGCATGGGGCTACGCCAGAGGTGCCGATTCAATGGGTGTTGATATTATTCAAAATTGTGAAGTAAAAGGGATTAAAAGAAAAGGATATCTTATTGAAGGTTTAGAAACTACTAAAGGATTTATTAAAACTTCAAAAATAGGTGTTGTAGCAGCTGGACATTCAAGTGTTATTGCTAATATGGCAGGTTTAAAACTTCCCATTGAAAGTAAACCTCTTCAAGCTCTAGTTTCTGAACCAATTAAACCAATAATCGACACAGTTGTTATGTCTAATGCTGTTCACGCTTACGTAAGCCAATCCGACAAAGGCGAACTCGTCATTGGAGCCGGTACAGACTCATATGTGTCATATACTCAAAGAGGAACTCATGAGATTATTGAAGGTACCCTAAAGGCACTTTTGGAACTCTATCCAATTTTTAGTAGACTTAGAATGCTTAGGCAATGGGGAGGTGTTGTTGATATTTGTCCTGACGCAAGTCCAATAATCAGCAAAACTTCTATAAAAGGACTTTATTTTAACTGTGGTTGGGGAACTGGAGGTTTTAAAGCTACACCTGGATCAGGTCATTTGTTTGCACATACGATAGCGAAAGATGAGCCTCATTCATTAAATGCTCCTTTTAACATCAATAGATTTGTTAGTGGTAACCTTGTTGATGAGCATGGTGCTGCTGCAGTAGCTCATTAGCATGTTTATAATTAGATGTCCTTATTGTGGTGAGAGAGATCATAGCGAATTTATCTATGGGGGTGAAGCTCATATAATTAGACCAAAACAACCATCAGAATTAAGTGACGTCCAATGGGCAGAATACCTATTTATGAGAAAAAACATAAAAGGTCTTCAATATGAAAGATGGAACCATGCACATGGATGCAGACGTTGGTTTAATATGGCTAGAGATACATCAAATGATAAAATTCACTTTGTTTATAAAATGGGAGAAAAACCAACAAAATAATGTCAAATAAATTTAGATTATCATCTGGAGGGCAAATAAATAAAGCTGAAAAAATCTCTTTTAAATTTAATGGTAAAATTTTTTTTGGATTCAAAGGAGATACTTTAGCTTCAGCACTACTAGCAAATGGAATTCATTTGATTGCTAGAAGTTTTAAATATCATAGACCAAGAGGCATACTAACTTCTGGTGCTGAAGAACCAAATGCCCTTGTTCAAGTTATTATGAATAAAGCAAGTACCGACCCAAATACAAGGGCAACACAACTTGAAATATTTGAAGGGTTAAATGCAGAAAGTCAAAATTGTTGGCCAAATGTAAATTTTGATATAGGAGTAATTAATAATATTTTCTCCCATATTATTCCTTCTGGTTTTTATTACAAAACCTTTATGTGGCCTGCAAAACTTTGGGAAAAGTACGAAGGTTTTATAAGAAGAGCTGCCGGATTAGGTAAATCTCCTACAGAAAATGATCCTGATATTTATGATCACAAATATTATCACTGCGATGTCTTAATTGTGGGTTCTGGACCGGCAGGATTAACTGCAGCAAAAATTGCTGTAAAAACAGGAAAAAAAATTCTTTTAGTTGATGAAAGACCTCATTTTGGTGGAAATCTTATTTTTGCTGAGGAAGAATTAACCAAAATAAATAAACTAAAACCCTTGGAATGGATAAATGAAACTTGCTCGGAATTACAAAATTACAAGAACATTAAAATTCTAAATAGAACAGGTGTGGCTGCTTATCATAATTATAATTATTTAATTATGATGCAAAATTTATCCGATCATTTAAGCAAAAAAGAAAAAAAAGGAAAGATAAGACAACGCTTGTGGAAAGTTAGAGCAAAAAAAGTAATTTTAGCTACTGGATCAATCGAAAGACCAATGGTTTTTGATTGCAACGACAAACCAGGCATTATGCTGTCATCAGCTGTAAGAAGATACATTAATTATTACGGCGTAAAATGCGGAAATAATGTCGTTATATTCACAAGTAACGATGATGCATATGAAACCGCAATAAGCTTACATAATAAAGGTGTTAGAATTAAAACTATTATCGACATTAGAAAACAATCAGATGGAGATTTACCTAAAAAATGTAATGAGCTTGGAATAAAAATATTATGGAAGAGTACTGTAGTTTATACAAAAGGGCATAAAAAAATTACCAAGGTGCATGCAATGAAACTCTCAGAAGATAATAAAAATACCATTGGTAATAAATTGAAAATTAAATGCGATCTATTATGTGTTTCTGGTGGTTACACACCAGCCATTCATCTATTTACTCAATCTGGAGGTAAACTAGCTTTTAATGAAAAAAAACATTGTTTCCAGCCAAAGTTAACACCACCTAATCAAATTTCTGTAGGATCATGCAATGGAACGTTTAATCTAAAAAACATTATTGAAGAGAGTCAAAAAAAAACTAATGAATTTCTAAAATTAAATCATGATAACCAAATAAATATTTCGGAGTCCATTAATGGAACTTTCGAAAATATATGGTTACTGCCTTCAGATAAAGTTTCAGGAAAAACTAAATCTTTTGTGGACTATCAAAATGACACAACTGCAAATGATATTAAGTTAGCTCTAAGAGAGGGTTATAAATCTATAGAGCATGTTAAACGTTATACGACTACAGGAATGGCCACTGACCAGGGAAAGATCGGCAATATGCACGCTTTAGGAATTGTTTCAGAAATTACCAATACCAAAATGGGAGCATTGGGAACTACGACATTTCGACCTCCATACACGCCTTTAACTTTTGGAGCCATTGTGGGGAGAAATGTAAGGCAATTTTTCGATATCATAAGAAAAACACCTATTCATACATGGCATGAAAAGAATGGAGCAAAATTTGAAGATGTCGGACAATGGAAAAGAGCTTGGTATTATCCAAATAAAAACGAAAGTATGTATGAAGCTGTCCAAAGAGAATCTAAAGCTGCAAGAAATAGTGCAGGAATTCTAGATGCTTCAACACTAGGCAAAATTGATATTCAAGGAAATGATGCATCTAAATTTTTAAATCGTGTTTATACAAATGCTTGGAGTAAATTAGAAATTGGCAGATGTAGATATGGCCTAATGCTCAACGAAGACGGCATGGTATATGATGACGGCGTTACCACAAGACTTGCCGATAATCATTACTTGATGACAACAACTACTGGGGGAGCGGCTTCAGTAATGAGCAAGCTAGAAGATTTTTTACAAACAGAATGGCCAGATCTCAATGTATATTTAACTTCTGTTACAGATCATTTTGCTACTGTGAGTGTTTGTGGTCCTTATAGCAAAAAAATATTAGAGAAAATTGTTAATAACATAAATTTTTCTGATCAAGATTTTCCCCATATGAGTTTTAAAGAAGGCCTAATTGATAAAATAAAGTGCCGTATAATGAGAATAAGTTTTACAGGTGAACTAAGCTACGAAATAAACATACAGTCTAATTATGGTCATGCTGTATGGGAAAAATGCATGAAAGTAGGAAAAGAATTTGGAATTACTCCTTATGGCACTGAAACAATGCATTTATTACGAGCCGAGAAAGGTTTTATAATTGCAGGACAAGAAACTGACGGC
>Ga0187833_10002123_pt1 | contig 21661 bp, 19 predicted proteins | sample ETNtaG_37_FD_167968 | JGI IMG/M metagenome (GOLD analysis project Ga0187833, IMG submission 167968) | Marine microbial and viral communities from oxygen minimum zone, Eastern Pacific Ocean - ETNP2014_SV_400_PacBio MetaG (Illumina Assembly) | ecosystem: Environmental > Aquatic > Marine > Hypoxic...
GAATGTCTTCATCCGCAGCCGCATCAACTGCCTTTAGGTCTCCTTCTACAATAGTATCATCCGTCAAGGCTCCTTCTGTTATTGTTACTGTTGTACCAAATGTTGCCGCACCCTGAAGATTTGAAGTGCCATCCACGGTTAGAGTTCCGCTGGTAGTTACATTTCCTTCAAGCGAAGTTGTACCTGAAGAAGATAATTGGTCCTGAGCATGCAAAGTTCTACCTGAAGCAGTCCCAATTACATCAAGCGAAGTGCCAATTCTTGCAGGACCTGCGACAGAAAGTCCTCCAGAAGAAGTAAGATTATCCATTGCATGAAGTAACAGACCGGAAGATGTTCCTGTAATTTCAAGAGATGTTCCGGAGAATGTATTTGAAAGAGAGAAGAATGAACCACCCAATGTAAGCCCCTGACCTGCTTTGAAAGATGTTCCTCCATCATCGTTCTGCCAAGTTAGGGATCCAGCCCCATCTGTCTTTAGAATCTGATTATTTGTTCCATCCGCTGTAGGCAATGCAAATTTTGTAGCACCGTCTCCAAGTGTCAATGCCCCTTTAATGTTTGCAGTGCTTTCGATAACTACAGTTCCACTTGTAGTCACATTTCCTTCAACAGATAAAGTACCTGAAGCTGCAAGATTACTGTCAGTCACAATCGCACCTGATACTGCTAATTTGCCGAAGATGAATGCATTCTTATCAACATTCAAAGTAGTTCCTGATAGGTTGCCGGTAGTAGAAAGGTCGTTTGTTTCATTTGTCCAATCCAGATGTTCATTTGCAACAAAATTAGTTAGGGTGTCATGATCTACTGCATCTCCACCTCCACTTGCGTGTTCAGACGCATGTGTTTCCTCTTCAAGATCGGCTGTGATATCTGTGCCTGCATTTTGTCCAACGTCAGTTAAAAGCTCTGCTGAACTTCTCCATGTAAAGTTTGTGCCGGTACTGTCGTATTGCAGCCAATCTCCATCTGCTGCCGCTACATCAGCATCCAAATCCGGTTCTACAATTAAACCATCTGTAATGGCTGTTGCAGTTCCAATACCTAAATCAGACTTGCTGTGCCATTCGAAGTCTCCTGTTGTAACTTCAAATGTAAGAATGTCTTCATCCGCAGCCGCATCAACTGCCTTTAGGTCTCCTTCTACAATAGTATCATCCGTCAAGGCTCCTTCTGTTATTGTTACTGTTGTACCAAATGTTGCCGCACCCTGAAGATTTGAAGTTCCATCAATAACCAAGGTGCCACTTGTAGTTATATTTCCCTCAATAGAAACAGCTCCACTTAAAGTAGTTAAGCTGCTCACATGTAGGGACGCGCCAGACATTGCCCCTTCAATTGTTAATGCACCTGAGGCTGCAATGGCTCCTGTGGCTGTTAGATTTCCTCCAACATTCACATTTCTTGTGAACTGGAATCTGTTTTCATTTATCTGCCACATCAATTTCTTGTCAATGTCTCCAAATCTGAGCTCTCTTTCGGTTGTTCCATCTCCACTATCAATTTCTTGGAAGGATTCCGTATTTACAAGCAAAGTTGGATTCCAGCTTGATACAGCTTCTGCCGTTCCTGCGATGCTCCATACGAAGACAAAGACCAAACTCAGGGGAATCCCTCGTCTTGCGATTACTTTTATTGCCTTTGAGTTAGCGAAATATCGCATAAGTTGTGTTTTTGTTTATTCTTACTATTCTACCAAAAATCGGGTTTTAATTCTTTCATATGGAGTTGACAAAGCTTCTATTTATTATGGGTGTCAAATGTTTAGTTAGCTTTGCATTCCGCTTGGGAGCGGAACGTCTTTTTGGGCTTATGTAAGCGTAAATCCAGACTGTGCAAAAAGTTTATACAAAAAGAGGTATTGACTGAGTTTTTTCAGATGCCACTATAAATGCCAGTCCCTCCACCCAGCCTATTACCCACCCCTGGGGGGAGGGTGCATTTAGGCACCAATATTCCTACTCAGATAGCAATTCTACATACTTCAACTTAACCTTCCCCACATGCATAGATTCGTCACTCTTAGCAGAAAGCCTGAGTCTTATAAGTGACCCTGATCCCGCAGTCCAGGTCGGCGTTCCAGACCATGTAATTGCCGTTGTGGTCCATCCGGTAGATACCAAGCCTGTACTGTCTCCTGTAAGCGTAACTGAGTTATCCGCTGAGTCGAATACAGCAATATCAAGCTTATTATTAGCAGCATCTGAAGATGAAGATTTATATGAAATCGTCATATGGTTGTCTGACCATCTTATAAAGTCTTCAGGAAGAGAGAAATTCAGAAGTACATCATAGTCTTGAAGCGTGCTTCTGGAGCTTGACCATTGATAGGAGTTCATCAGGTTGCCTCCGGAGTGATTGAGCACCAGCTGTCCTACATTATTAGATCCGTCCCCCTGATAAGAAACACCTTCAAACTCAGGAGTAAATATTCTTGTAACAGTACGCTCTGTATCGGCGCTATTGAACACTCGTTTGTCGGTGATAGTGGAAACGCTTCCGCCTGCAGTTAATACAGTCGCAAGTGGAATATACATATGATCAGTTGGGAATCCAGTTGTATTAGTAACTAACCCTCCCGTTTCAAAGAATACATAACTCGTATCATCATCAGCAATTACATTGTTAGACGATCCTGCATACGCTGTTACAGTTCCTCCAAGCCGATAATCCCCTGATGCAACAGTCAAATTTAGTCCTGCCCCGCTAGAAACCTTTAAGTGGACATCATTATCACTAGTAAGTGTTGTTATATCCACACCATTTATTAGCCCTCCAACTGTCAAAGTACCTCCCACTACAGCATTCGATTCAACTGCTAGAATTCCACTTGAGGACAGATTTCCGGTAATCCTAACATCATCGGAAAGCTCGAACTCATGCTCAGTGTTTAAGAACTTGAAAGTCTCTTGGCCCAAAGAATTACCGAATACAATGACAGAATCTTTCGCTGCATTTTCTCGGTTTACAACAACACCGCTCTCCGTGGCAATGGTGCCCGACGCTGTTAGGCCTCCGGTTGCAGTCAATTGGCCTCCTACTCTGAGTGCATTGTTAAATGAGAACACATTGTTCGTTGCATCATATGAAAGTTTCTTTTTGAGGGCAGACCCGAATATAAAAGATATCTCTCCACTTGAAACGGAGTCATCTGAATCCAATGTAAATGTATCTTTATTCGTTCCGCCTGGAACCGCACCAAGCGAAAGCAGTCCTCCCGTCTCCAGCACTGGAATTGATCCGCTCGCGGTCCCTGTATCTCTCCCATCTAATAGATTAGCATTAAGAGCAAATGGAACCGAGAGTAGTGGTGCACGATCTATGGATGCATTCGAAGTATTTTTATCAAGAAGCTCATATGATGTATTTGCTGAGGAGGAAGCCTTAACCTCCACTTGCAAATGAAGGCTTGTAAGAACTGCATCGGAAAGAGTAGAGAAATCCGGAAGTGCAGACCCTGTACCTAGATCAACTGTAAAATATCCATCACTGTTTGGAGTCAAAGTAAATGTTTCATTCCAGCTTCCGTAGTTAGAAGCTCCGATATCAATCGCTCCAGTTGAGGTGACATCACCTGTTATATAATCAGAGCTTTTCCAGAAACTGAATCTAACCGAGACTTCGGTAGTTACAGCATCACCGCTAGAGTCCAGTAGATGACCGTTGTAGACGAGCTTTGTTGGAGCTGTAGTCTTTGCGTATACATTAGAAACCCCTAAAGAAATGAATCCGAAGAAACCGATGATTCCGATGATTCCGAGGATAACTGATGATCCTCGGTTACCTCGGATTCTTCGGTTTCCTTTTCCAAAGCCGATACTGAAAGTGTTCAATCTCATTTCTTAAGAAGCCTGAAAGGAACTCTGGTAAGCAAAAGCCGGAAGGCCATAAGGAAACAAATCGCGGATATAGCTTGCGTAATCATGAGAGCAATTTGAAGATTCCTGTTTTGTTCAATAATCATTATTACTTGATTCGGAAGAGCCTCTTCTTTTACAACAATAACCTTTGTATCTTTCGCGAGCTTTATTCCTCGGAAATACCTCGGAGTAGTTGTGCGACTTTCCCCGGTCGAATATCCGGCCCCTCCATCTTGTACTGACTCCACATAAGATGCAGGAGCTTTAGGCACATCTATTTCTTTCTCTTCTTCGGCGGGAGCTGCAGGCTTTCCATCCTCATCATCTGAAGGATCAACTCCTTTTACAGGTCGAGTTGTCCCCTTTCCTCTACTTCCACCACTTGGTGGAGTTGTTTCTTCTTCCTCTTCAGCAGGCGGTGTCGGAGTTGTCGCAGCTGCAGCTGTAGGAGGAGATGAAACTATCTGGAAGCTGTCACTTGTTAGCGGTTTTGCGCTCCATGTGACACCATCCTCATTCACCTTGAAAGAATCTGATGCGGCCGGTCCTCTTTCTCCATATTGCGGTGCCTCATGATATAACTTGAAAGAGCTACTTTCCTCAGCTGATGAGATCTGAGGAATCGTTCCCAGAACCAGTATTGGGACTAATATCATGCCTTTTATGAGAATGTTTATATACATGTTGCAGATATGTTATTTTACCATATTTTAGACAAATAGTCGATATCATCATTATATAGCTTTTACAGCTGATATATGCTTCTGTAAGCTATAAGGAACTCACCCTCAAATCCTTATGATTTCAACAAGATTATTGTTAAAAACTTCAGCCTTTTTGGTCTCCATGGCTCTAACTGCTCCTGTTTTTGCTCAACAGCCACAAAGCTTTTCCGATGTGCCTCCCGATCACGAGGCATACGAAGCAGCGGAATTTCTTCGAAGCCAGCAGATAATTAAAGGATATGACGATGGTACATTCAAGCCGGACAAACAAGTCAACAGAGCAGAAGCTCTTAAGATCATAATTTCCCCGCTTATAGATCAAGCAGCCTTGGACCAGGTAAAAGAAACCTTGTTTAAAGACATTCCAGAAGGCGCCTGGTTCATGTCATATGTGGAAGCCGCAAGGCAAAACGGAATAATCGACGGTCCTCCGAAAAAATTAAAATTTAACGGGGACGACACAATTATCACCGCAGAGTTTTTGAAGATAATGCAACTGGCTAATCGAATTGATCCAGAGGTTTTTCTTGGTGAACTGGATATTCCTCTTTCTACTGACGTAGCCGATGTAAGCGCTTGGTTCTACCCTTACATACGTTATGCGTTTGCCTCTTCAATGATAATGATTAATTTAGACGGATTAATTCATCCTGAGTATCAACTAACCCGCGGTGACACCGCGCTTTTGATGCATCGTTTTATGATGTACCAGCAAGAACGCAGAACCCAGGCTTTGCTTTCCGAAGCAGAACAGGAAATGATCATTACACTCTCTATGCTTGACCAAGGCAACATTACTCAAGCTGAATTTGCAGCAAACAGAGCTCTGGTCGCTGCCCGAGGAGCACATGCAAAACGTTCCGAAGAACCTATTGTTAAAGGTGCTGTTAAGATTACCGAAGCCTTTATTGAACTTACCAAGGGATACAGAAAGGGTTCCGAAGAAAAGTATAATGATGTTATTACTCACTGTGGCAACGCATGGAATCTTGCAACAAGAGCAAAAGAGCTCAGCCCCAATCTTCTTACAATTGCAGATCAAGTTCAAAACATTTCAAAGAAGATGGCTGACAGCGCAAGAACATTAAAAGCTCAGCAATGAAATTTACTGCCAAAGTAATCACAGGTTCCGGAAGGGGCAAAAAGATCGGATATCCAACGATTAATCTGGATCTGAATGATGTTCCGGAAGAAACTAAAGAAGGCATCTATGCAGGTAAAACAAAAGTTGAAGACTCCGAATACTTATCAGCAATCCACTTTGGTCCTCGACTTTTTCACAATGACCCAAAGGCATTCGAAGTTCATGTAATAGATTCTGAATTAAGTGAATTGCCGTCCGAAATTGAAGTTGAATTGGTAGAGAAGTTAAGAGATATCCGAGACTTTGATTCAGAAGAAGATCTAAAAGATCAGATTTCAATGGATATTGCAGAGGCTCGTGCTATCCTTGGCGAGCCATGAGAATGCTTAAGAAGTTTAAATCAAAGATCGGGTACCGCAGTCCAATTCGCTTAGGCTGGCATTATTCTAAAGCCTTTATAGCCGCAGCTAAGAACGGCTTTCCTGCAAGAAGACTGACGGTTATTGGAGTAACCGGAACCGATGGCAAAACAACAACTGTTGGAATGATTGCTCATATTCTTAATAAGTCAGGAATTAAGACCGGAGCAGCATCTACAGCGTTCTTTCAGATAGGAGACGTAAAAAAAGAAAATGAAACTCACCTTACTTCCATTGCTCCAACCACTCTTCAGAACTTTTTGAAAAAACTCGTGAGAGAGAAATGCACTCATGCAATTATAGAAGTATCTTCGCACGGCCTTGTGCAAGGTAGAGTCCATCATACATATCCGAAAGTCGCCACCGTGACTAACACATCGCCTGAGCATTTGGACTATCACAAAACTATGAAGCAATACAGAAAAGACAAAGGAAAGATATTCGAAATGTTAAAAGGGAAAGGAGCTAAAGTACTTAATAAATCTGACGCAAGCTTTGAAATATACAATCAAATTAAATCGGAAAAGACTGTTACTTTTGGAGCAGAAGAATCTGACATATATGTGACTGATGTCACAGCAAGTACTACTGAAGTTTCAGCTACTATTCATTATAAGAATAGTCAATTGTCAATTGTCAATTCTCAATTGTCAATTCCTGTCCCGGGGATCTTTAATCTTGATAATGCAATGTGCGCGATTGGTTGCGCAACTTCCCTTGGAGTAAGTTTGGAACAATGCCTTAAGGCACTTGAGAGTTTCTCTGCATTGCCAGGCAGAATGGAAAAGATTAATGAGGGGCAGGACTTTAATGTATTTGTTGATTTTACTATGACAGAAAAAGCATATGAACGAACACTTGAAACAGTCAGAGAGATGACTGCAGATGGCAAGAAAGTAATTACAGTATTTGGATGTTGCGGGAATAGGATGAAAGAAAAAAGGCCAAAGATTGCACAAATAGTCAGTGAACTTTCTGATATAGCTTTTGTTGCCGGCGATGAAACTTACGGAGAAGATCCTGATGCGGTTGTCGATGAAGTTTGGAGCGGTATCGATCAGAGCGCTGTTGAAGCCTATAAGTATTATGACAGACGTGAAGCTATTGCAGCAGCATTAAAAAAGGCATCTGAGGGAGATACTGTCATCTGTTGCGGAATGGGTCCTTTTAGTACTTTCAATACTCTCAAAGGTCCTATCCCCTGGGATGAGAGAAGGGTTGTTAGAGAATTATTAAAAGGCGGACCGGGCGCCTAAAGCGGTGTAGTGCTTTATCTCGTGAAGAGATTTTTCGACACCCGGTCCAAAAAATTGGCTATTACTCGCGAAGAGCTTTTCTGTCGCGCCATTCCATTGACACGATCATCAAGAATCCTGCGAGGAACATTCCTCCAATGATGGAGAAAAGGACAAGTGGGTGCGACGTAAAGTCGCAAAACCACTCCATGAGACAATCATCCTCCGGACGATTGGACCAAAGCCTTTTCCACCATGTATTGAGGTCGTAATTCATGATTCTTAACCTTTCTTCCATGAAAGCCAACTAAGCCACCAAACCACAGGCTCCGCCTGAAAAAGTTTGGAGGCAGTTGCTGGCTCTAATAAAATAAGTATTCCTTATCTCCTCTCCACCTTAGAAGGCGGGGAGAGGGTAGGATGAGGGGGACTCAAGTCAAACATTATCTGAGATGCCACCCAATACTTTATGATATAGTGATGTAAAAGAACTCATACATTTTATAGCAATTTTCCCAATTGTCAATTCCCCTTTACAGTATGAAAATCGTTTCCGGAGAGGAATTCTCACAATTGCACAACCTGATCCATTCTAGATTATACCACTTAACTTCTTTCTTTTCCCTTATCCCCTCTCCCCCTCAGAAGGGGGAGAGGGTTGGGTGAGGGGTCTTAATATTATGTCAAAGCTAAAAAACCTATCGAATATTAAAGCAGTCATAGCTGGAATTGACGAAGCTGGAAGAGGTGCTATTGCCGGACCAGTAGTAGCAGGTGCATGCATTTTACCACGAAAAAAAGATTTACCCTCTTTTATTAAGGATTCTAAACAATTATCTCCAGAAGAACGTGTAACTGCTTTTGAATGGATTAAGGACAACTGCGCCTGGGGATGCGGAATAGTTACAGGACAGGAGGTTGATGATCTGAGGATCCTGGATGCAACCGAGAAAGCAATGCAAAGGGCAGTAAAATCTTTGACCAAACAATCTGAACCAACTTATTTGCTTGTTGATGGAAGAGACAAGTTCTGGTTCGATTATCCACATAGTTCGATAATTGACGGTGATGAATTGGAACCATGTATTGCCGCAGCTTCCATAGTCGCAAAAGTAACTCGCGATAGAATAATGCTCAAGCACGATAAAATATTTCCGCAATTCGAATTTAAATCTAATAAAGGATACGGAACACCAGAGCACTTCGATTTAGTGAAAGCCAGAGGACTAAGTGTTATACACAGAAAAAGCTTTATCCATGATTAGGAAACAGAGGAAGCAAAAGAACCAGACGAATCAGAGGATTCATTTTAAATTCTCTTCTGTTTCCTCTGTTTCTTCTGTTTCATCTCCCTCTTTTGGTCACACACCACACGATTGCGCCAAGACAAATAATTGGAATTGTTAACACTTGTCCCCGACTCATCATCACAAATCCAAAATCATAAATTCCGTAAGGTTGTTCGCGATAATACTCAACTATGTATCTAAGCAATCCATACAGACCCAAGAACAAAGCAAATACTTGTCCCTTCTTTGAAGTTGCTGACTGTATGTACATTGTACATACACCTGCAATTATCAAATTTTTCATAATCGCATAAATTTGGGTCGGATGTCTAAGACCATCAGCCTCTGCAAATTGCATAGCCCAAGGAACCACTGACTCAATGCCATACAATTCTCCATTGATCAAATTCCCCATTCGTCCCATAGCAAGACCGATGGCACCAGGTATGACGACAACATCAAGTAAAGAGAAAATGTTAATCCCCTTCTTCCAGGAAAAGAACACGATTGCTATCCCAACTCCAATTAATCCCCCATGCGAAGACATTCCCCCGTTCCATACTTTGATGATCTCGACAGGATTGGCTAAATAGAAAGCAGGCTCATAAAACAAAACAAATCCAAGCCTTCCTCCGGCAATAACGCCAATCACTCCAAGGGCCAGTAAAGATGACCAATCATCTCTGCTTAAATTAAGCCCTCTCCATTTTTGAATCCTCGGTAGTAAATAGAAAGCTAATAAGAAAGCTAACATGTACATCAAGCCATACCAATGGATATTAAAACCTGCTAACGATATTGCGACAGTTCTGGTTGGAAAGAGATCAATCATGAGGAGGAAACAGAAGAAGCAGATGAAACAGAAGAAACAGAAGAATTTTAGTCGAATGTATTATATCCTATCCTCTGTTTCTTTTGGTTCCTCTGTTTCCTCTGTTTCTTTATAGCTACAAATCACCCTATATAACGGAGCTCCGTAAACCCTTTTGAAACAAGGGTCTTTCAAAAAGCCTTTAACATGATCGCCATAATAGCTATAAAACAAATCCGAAGTCATCAAATAGAGCGGCCTCTCGTGGATAGATGAAATCATTTTATATCTATCTTGATTCGATCCATATAAGAATGACTCCCACTGCGCATATGTCCAAGGAGGAAAATCAAATAATCCGGGGCCTCCCGTGTAATATTCAGGAAGCCAGCCCAAGAGCCAGACTGCGGCATTGTTCTCTAACGCAATTATTTTCGCATCATCCTCAACAAACTTTCTAATACTTAATATCTTATTTAGCTCTTCCGGAATCATTCTTGGCTCCCAGCGTTTCATTTGATTAAATGAAATAAACGCCTGAAGAAGAATTAGAACAATCAGCAGTCCTCTTACAAAACCATTCCTAGTTTTCCATAATACAACTACAGCAATCCCGGCAAACGGCATCAAAAAGAAATCTAACTGAAGGAAAAATCTGTTATAGAAAACAAGTCTGAACACGATGAATATCGCACACACCGCAGGAGCTATTAACCAAACTGAGAATTTTTCGCGATTGAAGCTATGCACCCATCCAAATAACCCCAATACCAAGAGCACTGCTCCATTCTTTAGAAAGAATACAGTCTCCGGAAAATGTCCCGCTGGGGCATTTTCTCCTCGTAAAAGAAGTACCGATTTAAACGGCGCCCAGAAAGCCCGGAAAAATATCGGCGCGTACCAAACCAGTCCAAGCACTGCAACAGCCACAAAAGCCAATGTCCACTTTCTAAAGCTCTTGTCTTTCCAGTCAGTCGGCAAATGCACAAACCACCAAACAATTAATGTTAGGCCTAAAATTAAACCTGTTTGGTTATGGCTTAAGATTGTAAGAGCTCCAAACGGAATCATCCAAAGTGATTTCTTTTCGAAGAAGTGAAAAGTAAATATAAGGAAAAGCAAAGCCAGATATGTTTTCCAATACATCTGCGCGAAGCCATCAAAATAAGCTATTGATAATAAACCTGCCAGCAAAATCAAAACACCAACTGCCTTACCTTCCCTCTTGGCAAATATCCACGCAAAAACTGCCAAAACACTTACTGCAAACACACTCCATATCCATCCCAAAAACCAGCTGACGGGAACTCCCAGCTTGATCAGAATGCTTGAGATTAGAAACAATCCGTAAGGGTATTCCTGCGCCCATGGCCTGAGCTCCGGAAGAGAAGGGGAAACTTCAGCATACTTAACAAATAAATACCTATACATCCCAGGATCGTATCCAAGAGGCAAATCAAATAAGAACAGTGGATATAAAAACTTTGCCAGTAGTAAAGCCAATAGAATTATTAATGCAATAACATATTGGCGCTCCTGAAATTTGCTGACTTTTTTCATTGCAAATAGCATACAATATTATTCATATTTTGTATTTATTTAAATTTTGCTAGAATCCAACAATGCGGAAGCGTTCATCAAAAGGAAATATTTGGAAGCTTGGCATTGTCATGCTCACAAATGACGATAATTTTGGATTAGGAGTCTACGTTATATTCATGCTTTGGGTGGGACTAAGTATGGCTCAGATGTCCTTTATTATTTCCGCATGGCTCATTTTCAACTCCGTAGGACAAATACCTGCCGGAATATTTGCAGATCGTTATGGCTACAAAACATCTCTACTAATAGGGAGTAATATATTTTTTCTTGGAGCATTGATATTTGCATTAGGTCAAAATTTTTTCTGGCTTTTCATTGGTTTTTCTCTGAGCGGTTTTGGTTCTGCAATGAAGGGAGGAGCAGATTTAGCATTACTGTATGAACACCTAAAGAGTGAGAACAAAGAAGCATTGTATAAGAAGGTAGTTGGAAAACTTGAAATGTACAGAAATATCTTTTGTGTAGTTACCGGTATGACAGGAGGCTTGATGTATATGTATCACGCACGCTTGCCCTTTTACGCAGAATCGGTAGTTGCAGCACTAGGCATTATTGTTTGCATCTTTCTGATAGAACCTCCAAGAACAATAAAACACTTTCCCGTTCTTAAACAAATTAAAGAAAGCATAAGATATACATTTCATACTCCTAAGTTTTCAAAAATATTTCTGTTCTCTGCACTGATTGGTAGCATAGCAATGATTACGCTGCAATATATTCAACCTTTATATAAATCTCTTGGCATACCGGAATCATACTTTGGATTTATTGCTGCTGCCTTCTTTGTATTCAGAGGTCTAGGATCATGGTTCGCAGACAAGCTTGGAAAGCTATTTTCAATTGATAAATACTTAGTACTTCATGCGGCAGTATTTGGACTATTTCTTGTGCTGATGCAAAGAATAGACAGTATCTATTATATTTTTCCTGTCCTCGCCGTCTTTTCTTTTCTCCGAGGACTTTATGATCCCACTGTTAGCACATACATAAACGATCGAGTTAAATCTGACAAAAGAGCAACAATGCTTTCGGTTAATAAGCAATTTTTAACAGTCGTTGCAGCAGTTGCAGTAAGCGGATTAGGAGTTATTGCAGAAAAATATGGATTACAACAAGTATTCTTTGTTATTAGTATCTTATCTTTGATATTCCTTATCACTTATGTATTGTCCTTAAGACGTGTTTCAATGGACTAGCAAAATCAATTAACTTTCACAGCAGTCACAACAAACCTATCTTTTGTTGATCCTACAGGATGGCAGGTTATTAATTTAAGCATGCTTTTATCATTCTGCTGGGAAAGAATGCTTGTATCTTTGGCCGAAACAATATGCGTTCTGATAACTTCATATGTAACAATTGTTCCTTTTCCAGCAATTGTAATCTTATCTCCCCTGTCTATATTAGAAAGATTTTTAAATATGTGTCCGTAAGCACTTTCTTCTGCTCTCTCGTGCGGCGGACTGCTGTGCCCTGCTACAAACAATGTTCCCATTGATCCTGGTTTCATCGAATGAGGATATGCGGTAGCACCATGCAGTAACCCCACTTGCATTTGTTCTTCCAATAAGCCCCATTCCTTAGCATTCCAATACTTTATTTCCGGATACATAATCGGTGCACGTACTGATATGCTTGGAATAGAAATAGAGAGCCAGTTTGCAATTCCCCATTGATCAAGTTCCTTCTTTGTTTGATTTTGCATTATCACATCAATGATATTTGTTTTTGCATCCTGATCCGGTTCCTTTTGCGTTGGTACTACTTCCTGCTTTTTCAATATGACTGCTTTAGAAATTTCAGGAGCTGAATGCATTATCACTTCATCCTCAAAATTATCTTTTTTCCACTCATCAATATCCACCATTTCGGCATCAGACAAGTCAATCTCCACATGAACCTCTTCATTATCTAAAAAAGGAGCTAAAATATACGCTCCAACAGCACCAGAAATAGTTCCTGCCCACACAAAATACACAGGCACAACAAGCACAAAGGCAACTAGAACCGCTAATGCTTGTTTATGTCTATGTTTCATTTAGAGTTATTATAACATATTTCTGACTATCTGACAATTTAGGGGTGAATGGACTCATTGTCTAGTAATTGCCATGATTACGATTTATTTTCAAATGAATGTTCCGCTTTAGAGCGGAACGCCTATTTTGGCTAATTTAAGCCAATTATTTGACTGTATAAATTGTTTATACAAAATGATGCATTGACGCAGTTTTTCAAATGACACATATTAATGGCATCCCGCCCACCCGGTCCTATACCCACCCCAGGGGGGAGGGTACATCAGGACATGATCTGGAAAGGAGTTCTATAGTCTATTTCAACATTATTTTGTGCTAATCCTCTCCATCGAAACCTCTTGCGACGAAACATCCGCATCCGTGGTAAAAGACGGAATCGAAGTGCTTTCTAATGTAATTTCCAGTTCAAAAGAAACATTCACCAATTCCGGTGGAGTAATTCCAGAGAAAGCAGCCCGCGAGCAGGTCCGATGTACTCTTCCCGTAATTCATCAAGCCTTGGATAAGGCAGGTGTTTCAAATGAACAGATTGACGCAATAGCAGTTACAAAGGGTCCCGGACTTCTTGTATCGCTTCTTGTAGGCTCAACAGTCGCAAGAACACTTTCATCGATCTGGGATAAACCATTAATTGGTGTTCACCATACACTCGGGCACCTAAGCTCAACATGGCTTGACGCAATTGATGAATATACATTTCCTATCCTTTCTCTTTCTGCATCCGGCGGACACACAGATTTGTGGCTAAGGGAATCACACACAAAGGGAAAACTTCTTGGAAGAACGAGAGACGATGCCGCAGGAGAAGCCTTCGATAAGGGGGCACAACTTCTTGGCCTTTCCTATCCCGGAGGTCCTTCAATTTCAAAGTCTGCAATTGATGGTAATTTCGATGCATTCAAATTTCCATTGCCTCTTCATAACGATGAATCTATGGACTTTAGTTTTTCCGGACTTAAGACCTCACTTAAATATTTGCTTCGCGATACTCCTGACTTTGAAAGTCAAATACCTGATATTACAGCGTCCTATCAACATGCGATTTGTAAACATTTAATTGACCGTATAGAGAAAGCTCTTGAAGTTTATCCAATAGTAAAGGAGGTCCATCTGGCCGGAGGTGTATCTGCAAACATACATCTGCGAACACTGGCCGAAGAAGCAATTAAGCCAGCTGTACTTAGGGTTCCAATGAAAATTTCTTACTGCACAGATAATGCTGCAATGATTGGTGCTGCAGCTTATTTTCTTCTCAAAGAGACTGGCGAAAAAGCCCACAATGAATTTGAGACAGTTGCATCAATGCCTCTGGATGAAGCAGTTCTATGAGTACTAAAACGCCGACATCATAGGTAGCAGAGCCGATGCAATGATTGCAATCGCGCCAAGACTTGCGACTACTCTAACAACAGTTTTGTGCTTCATATAGGTAAAAATTAAGTATAATAAATTTATTCAACAGTAATCTTGATTGTAGTTGAACTGGTAGATCCAATTGCATCTTTTAAAGTGAGCTCTACTCGGTATGTACCGCTTTCTTCAAATACATGTATTGGATTCAATTCATCAGATTCAGATTTGTCACCAAAGTTCCAATTAATTTCCACAGCGTTACCAGTTGTGCATGAAGTATCAAAACTGACCCCCAAAGGTGCCTTACCGGATGACCTGCTTGGAACAGCGCACGCATCCAATACTGGTGCTCGGATCACAATTGTCTTGTCGGAACTAAATGACTTTCCGCTTGTAGTAAAAGCAGTTAAAACAACAGTAAAAGTTCCTGGCACCTCGAACAAATGTTCTACCAGAGCACCTCTCTGCTGTGGTGCATCGCTCTTGGTATCGCCAAACTTCCACTCAAAGCCAGAAATTTCTTCGTTCGGTATAACCGTTTCCGAAGCATCAAACCTTACTTCTAGTGGGGCAATTCCTCCTTCCGGGTTCATATGTATTTTAACTTGCGTTGAAGGAGGCTCAACGGTTAACGAAATAATGTGCCTTAGAACCTTTCCCTCCGGATCCTGTGCTATTAGAGTTATATCGTAATGCCCAGGCCTCCTGTAAATTGCCTGAAGCTCATGATCTGTTGAACCAACACTTGTCGCGCCGGGAGCTTCCCACTTAAAATCAATAAGTGGCATAGTAGATCTGGGTTTAAGATTGATGGTAACAGGAACTTCTGCAACTATGCCATTTTTGTCATCTACTGTGTGGGACCCATCAAATGCAAGGTCAGGAAGCTTAAGATTATCTACAACACGCACTACATTAGATAACTGTGCTACTTCTCCGCTTGTCGCATGTACACGTGCAGATACTTGATAAACTCCGCGCTGCTGGAACGTGTGGCCAACTCTGTCTCCCCTCTTCTTCTCTCCATCTCCGAATTCCCAAATAACATCACCTAGATCAACTTCCGATTCTACTCTGAATATTGTTCCAAATGGTGCCGGACCTATTAGAATCGAAGGCTCTGATATTATTTTAACAGGGAACGGGGGTGGTTGCGGCTCAAATATTTCGATTTCACGTTCATATGTTTTTTGAGTCTGGTTATTAAGCTTAACTGTAGCTATTACACCTACTGTCCCCGTTCGTAGATAAGTATGTACTGCATCAGGCAAATCACTTACGGTATCCACAATGTCATCAGCATCAAAATCCCACTGCACTTCGGTGATCATCTCGATATCATCTACAAGTCTCTCGACGCTAAACCTGATCGGTTCATCAACTCCAGGACGAATAGGAGAGAATGAAAACACTTCTTCTGGAATCGCTATTCGTTTAGAGATTCTACGCTTCGTGTTATTGTTCAGAGTCATAACAACTGATACAACATATGCACCCTGTCTTTCGTAAATACCAGTTGCTTCGGGCAGTACAGTTTTATCATTCTCCTCACCATCTCCATCAAAGTCCCATGAATACTCAAGAACAGAAAGTCCTCTCCTCTCCAGTACGCTAACTGATGATTCCAGATTATAAGTAATCGCCAACGGAGCTATCAATCGCGCACCCGGTCCTGGTTTTGTTATTTCAAGTATCAAACTAGGTTCTCGCATAATCATAGTAGGAACAATACCGGACAACGCCAAGCCAGGAATAAGAAATAGCAACAAACGAATTATCCCCATAACTTTACCAGCATTTGGAACGCCCTTTCTCATTATTCTCTTTAAAAACAAAAGCCCAACAATAACAAATACGAGAGCTGCAATTCCACAACTCATTACAGCAGGCATTAATAATTTTTGGAATGCACCGGTACGATTCGGGAAAATACTGATTAAAAACAGACACCAGATAACATAAACCATGTAAGGCATTCCAATAAAGAACAGAATGATCATCTTCATTCTTTTCCTAAGTTCGGGAGGAACATTATCTATCGCAACTTGCTTTGCCTGTGCTGTAGAAGACAGACTATCAACTGAAGGCTTTTTAACCTGCTTGGGTTTATCCGACATGAGGAAGGGGGAATATTCAAGGGGAAGTATCCCCATCAACAATCTTCCGTATAATAGCATCTTCTATGCTCAATGGTAGAGTAGATAGATCATCCTCTTGGACTTCTGTCATCAAAAGATTTTCTAGCGAAAATGGCTTCGCTCCTTCTGGAATTTTGATATCAGGAGCTGAATTTATATTCGAAAGAGTAATTGTAAAGGATAATGCCATATTCAAACTCTCGGTTAAATTGAATGGCGCAATTGTCCATCTTATTCGATTTAAATAAAACGTTTCAGCATCTATCCATATTTCACCCCTTGCTTCCATCCCACTTATTAGAGTCTCTATGGCTTCCGGATCCATCTCATTTTCCAATTCCGACGACAAGGTCTCTATGTAAGCCTTGAGTTTTTCCGGATCAATTATTACCTCATAGTGGTACGCAAGCCTTCTGTTTACAGAAGAAAACCCGTGATCAGATACAACATCTACAACTTGAGATTGAATGCGAAGTAATTGAGGATCAGGTGATATCGACTGCTCTGGGCGAGATGCATTATCAGCTGGGATTCTCCACCACTGTCCATCAAGACGCTCAACAATATCCGGACTGAAAAGTGGGAAATCAGGACCAACAGCAAGTTTATTAAGATATACAAAGGGATCACTGCCGGTTATCGAAATTATTTCAGCTTCTATATCTGCACTAATTACCTTTTCCCCCTTTGGAAAACGTGCATTTGTCTTTATCAAACCTGCAACATCTTCTCCCTTTCTCTGGAAGACACCTTCCATTTCCAAATTTCCATTTACAGAAAATCTATCTGCTTCCTCGAAAGCATATGTCCCTTTTAAGTCGAAACTTGCAGACAATAGATCATTGCTTGCAACAGCAGATCTTTTAAGAACTTCATCCGCCGGCAACTGCTCCACTTGTTCACAAGCGATTAGGAAAACGGGGGCCAATGCAATCAACAACAATCTTTTCATGGGGGAGTAGTTTGGCATAGAAGCCATGAGGTTTCTAGTCAGTTTCTTGTTTTGGGAGTCACGGGTCATGAGTCATGTGTCATGTGTCATGAGACTCGTGACTCGTGACTCGTGACCAATATCAGTTCATTGACATATGACATGCTCTCAATTTTGACCCGCGACCCCCAACAGTTCATCTACGCCCTTTAACTACCGACGACTCAATATCAGACGGCTCTTTAATCACAAACTTAACCGTTCTCCTTCTACTTGCTCTTATATCCGCTTTCATCGTCATTAGCCTTTCCTGATTCTTCTTTAGTTTCAAAGGAGGCGAAAAGACTATCCTCACCTTATTGCCAGACATATATGAAACTACCCGGCTTCCCGGTAAAGAAAGATTATGAAGATCAAAATTCCTTGCTGTGCCCTCGTTTGTTAATGTTATCGCTCGAATACGATGATCGTTCTTTTCATCTGCTTTAATCGAAAATCTCAATACAGTTCTTCTGGGACCATATGTAATTCTCCTAAGCCATGGTAAATACGTAACTTCTATCAAGCCAACTTCTTCTCCGCTTACTCTAAGCGCTGGGTCGGTAACATTAACACACTCTTCCGAAGCTATGTTAGAAGACCTTACTCGCGGGTAATACGCTCTGCCTTCTCTGCATCTTGCTTTCGGGCTCGCTTCGCTTCTGGGCTTTGGTTCCACAATTGTTTTCTCTTCTACTTTTACATTATCTGATTCAGCAGACCAAGGGTGAACGATAATAGATGATGCAGAAGCTGCTACGCTGTTTTGGCCAAGCAATACAAACCTGTGTTCACCTGATACTTGAGCCGACCCTCGAAAGTCCGCATTGACTGAAACCGTTCTGGATTCGCAGGATGGAACTGTAAACGACCTGAATCGAAGCCTGACAATTCCATCCCTTCTGGACATAGTATGTCCCGGCGTTAATCGATAAGTACCATGCGTCGCATACACTTTCTTTATATCTCTGTAATTACCCATTCCTTCTCTTTTAAGAGTGATTGTTTTGATCGATACATCCTGCCCATCACAATCAGCTGTCATTTTAAACTTTAATACCTCCACTCTGCTTGCTCCGGGCGGGATCGATCCGCCTTCGGCGGGAATAACTTCAACATCAAGCGATGCGTGATGTTCGGATGTTCTTATCTCCCTGTAAGTGCGAACACGCGGGACTTGCGCATCCGGAGCTACAAAGTTATTTAAAAAGTAAGCGATAATAAGTGATGAGACCATATGCGCACATTATAAACCTCTTAATCTGAAATCGATTTGCTGGATTCGTATTTATGTTCTAAAGAAAACCTTACGTCCTACGTCTTACTCCTTATGTCTTACCATCCCCCTCCCGATCCCCCTCCACCAAATGACCCACCGCTAAATCCTCCAAATCCCCCACTACCTCCCCCCCGACCTCCTCCACCTCCTGCCCACCAACTGGCTTTTCCACGATTCTTTTTGTAATTCTGGGAGACTGCGTAATCAAGCAAAAATCCAATCAGGGCAAGTATCGGAATCGAAATCCACCAACTGTAAATCATTACAAGAATTATTCCTGCAACAGCTCCTACTATCCCTCCAAGCCACCACGATTTAGTTCTGGCAAATATTGCACTCAACCATTGAAGCAAAATAAAACAAACAAAGAAAATCCAAGCGGCACCCGAGCCATCTGATTTCTTTTGCTTGAATCGCTCCGCTGTGTACTCTCCCCCAATATGTTTCTTAAGTGCGGATATTCCGGCAGATATTCCCTCGAAATATTTCCCCTGCTTAAAGTATGGAGTTATATCCTCATCAATAATTCCCTTAGCAACAATATCCGGAACTGCACCCTCCATTCCATAGCCTGTTGCGATAAAAAGCTTACGATCTGCGTAAGCGATTACAATCATTATGCCATTGTTAAAATCTGCCTGCCCTACTCCCCATTTTCTTCCTATCTCCACCGCTGCATCGGCAATCGACTCACCCTCTAATGTTTCTACTATCAAAATTGCAATCTCGTTCGAAGTTTCATTTTGATAAGCTGTTAGATCACTTTCTAATGCAGATTCCTGATCGAGACTAAGAACATTTGCAATATCGGTAACATAACCGTCATTCGGTGGAACCTCGAATGCAAAGGCAGTACCTGCAAAGGTTAGCAATACTGTCGAAAGGAATATCTTGAGCATCGATTTCATTGAGATAATACTATTAAAACTCTACCTTCGGCGCATCCTCACTCCCTTTGTCTGCTTCAAAGAAGGATTCAGGATTGAATCCGAGGAGCCTGGCGAGTACTAGTCCCGGGAACCTCTTTACCATTACATTAAAGACTCTTATTGATTCATTGAAGTCCCGCCTTGCAACAGCAACACGGTTCTCTGTGCCCTCAAGCTGTGCCATCAGATCCGTGTAAGCCTTTGTGGCTTTAAGATCCGGATAATTCTCGAAAGTCAGAAGAAGTCGGGCCAATGCACTATCCATACCTTGTGCTGCATCAATCTTCGATCCCCTATCCCCTGCTCCCATCCATTTAGTCCTAGCCTCTGTAACAGCTGTGAATGTTCCCTTCTCAAACTCTGCAGCACCTTTAACAGTATTTACCAAGTTAGGAATCAGATCAGCTCTACGCTGATACTGTGTCTCGACCTGCGCCCACTGTGCATCTACTTTCTCCTTGCCGGAGACAAATCCATTGTATCCGCTCCAGACCCATAGGCCTGCGAGTACGACAATAGCTAATAAAATGAATAGAGGGGTCTTTGATTTCATAAGAAATTTAGTTAAGAATCGCAGATAGTATAATGGATGATTGTTAAATTGTTAAATTGCTCGACAGAGCGTTACGCATGCTGGTTAACATAATTTGTCGAATACAGCTTTATTCTCACTCTGTGAACAATTTAGCAATTTAACAATTTAATTCTTCTCTCTTTCATATCTCCCAATCAACTGAGCCACCTCTATAACCTTCCCCTCCATCGCTTCCTCAACCTGTGCCTTAGTTGCACCCTCTTCTAAGTCCAGTTCTGACTCAAGCGCAAACAACTTAAAGAAGTATCTATGCTCACGATCCGGCGGGCAAGGTCCTCCATATTTATTTTCTCCCTTTGTATTCGCTCCCAACACTCCTTCGGGTACGGAATCTTTTTCTATCTTTTTTACAGTCATAGGAATATTAAACACTACCCAATGATCCCACATTCCATCTTCGCGGATTGATTTCGGAACATCCGGATCTTCCATGATCAAAACTAAGCTTGTGGCTTCATCTGGCACACTGCTGAATTCCAAAGGAGGATTAACATTCTCCCCATCACATGTATACATGGATGGTATGGACGCAGTATGCTCGAATTCAGGACTAGTTATTTGCATGACATCTTTTGTGGGAACAGGAGCTTCCTCGGTTGCTCCACAGGCAAAAAGAAAGATAAAAGCTATCGGAAGGATATTCATAATTTTCATATGACACATTCTACCATACATAATCCGTCATGTCATGACTACCGGCAAAGCCGGTAGCCTGGGAAAAGCCCCTAGAAGGGTCTAACTAAAGTGAGCCAGAGCTACCAGTTGTTTTCATCAATCCCAATGCAGATCCAACTCTGGACCATCAAAGAATTGATCATTTTTCCATTGGTCTTGAACATACTTGCGAATGATATCTTCATCTATTCCCACGGTTGAGACAAAGTATCCCCTGCTCCAGAAGCTTTTCTGGCTGACAGATCGTTTACGAGCAAAGGTGTTATGAGCTCGAATGGCAGATTTACCTTTTAGGAATCCCATAATATAGGCTACGGAATGTTTTGGAGGAATGGAGAGAATCATGTGCATATGATCAGGGCACGCTGTTCCCTCAATAACTTCTACTTCCTTTTGTTTGGCTAATTCTCTAATGATTGTACCTATTTCAACTCTTGCTGTTCCATACAGTACTTTCTTTCGGTATTTTGGTACTATGACGATGTGGTATTTACAGTCCCACATGACATGTGATTGTGCTTTGAATGAGCGCATGATAAAAAGGGAGAATGTCCCTTCGGGGGGCTTTTCCCTTTGTATCGTAAAACAAACGCTGGAACGGTAAAACCTACGGAAGTCTCACCAGCATAGCTGGTGGTTTACTGGGGGATTATTA